>ERZ1694968.791-NODE-791-length-12888-cov-7.919894_pt1 | contig 12888 bp, 10 predicted proteins | sample MGYA00581610_ERZ1694968 | MGnify/ENA primary metagenome ERZ1694968 (study PRJEB42213, sample SAMN07424363) | human gut metagenome | biome: ENVO:00009003; feature: ENVO:2100002; material: ENVO:00002003 | host: Homo sapiens | place: USA | collected 2014 ... | reverse complement strand
GCAGCGTCAGATGTGTATAAGAGACAGCGCTACAGGCATGGCTTTTCACCAGATTCTCCTGCAAGGTGCTGAGTTCATCCGGCGAGATATTCTTATTACACAAGGAACCAAAGCCTGTCGTGATGCCGTAAAGCGGCTCGCTCTGTGTCTCGATCTTCCGGTCCAGATAATCGCGGCAACGCTGGATACGTTCCTTCACTTCCGGGGTCAGTTCCAACTTCATATTTCCGGTCAATATCTCTTCGATACGTTCGAACGTCAGCGGTTCCGCCCCCACATAATGTACATTTCCCATAACTTTCAATTTTCAACTTTCAATTGCTCCTGCGTCCAATCCAGCAACTTCTTCTCTATCCGGATCGCTTCGGATTCGAGGAAATCCGCTTTCTCCGACATCCGTTTGACAAACGCTTCATCCTTGATAGATGTAAGATTGATACGGACATTCAGCAAAGCCCCTAACACACAGGTACGGGCCGTCATCATCGCCACACAGGCATCGGTCACGGCATTCCGGTTCCCTTTATGCGCCACATATATAATAGTCTCCATCACCGAGGCAATCTCTTCGGCCACTTCCATCGGGACCATAGCCGCCTGTTTCGTCGCATCCTGGATCACCCGGCTGCGCTCGGCTTTTTCCTCCTCCGTTTCCTTCGGGAGTTTAAAGGCGGCAAACACACGGTCGTACGCTTCGCTATCGCGGTCTATATCCCGGATCAGCCGTTCACGAATGATGGCTGCCTCCGTCGCGATTGTCCGCATCTGGCCTTCCACATCGGCATATTTCTTCTTACCGATCGTCAGGTTTGCCACCATCTCGGTAAGTGCCGTCGCAATAGCCCCGTTCAGAGCCGAGATACTTCCGCCCCCCGGAACAGGCGCGCTACCCGCCGTTTCGGCAAGAAATCCTTTGATTGTCAAATCTACAAGCATTGTGTCTATTATTTAAGATTAAACATTTTATCTTCATCCCGTCAAACGATATAAAGCACGCCGTCTTTGATAACCGTGTCCACGATATTCATTCCTATATGATAAGGAAGGAACTTATAAGAAGGGAATTTCAACAAGACCAAGTCCGCCTTCTTTCCGACATCGATGCTACCGACCTTCTTTTCCCGCCCTAACGCTGCCGCTCCGTTGATCGTAAGGGCGGTCAGGGCTTCTTCGGGAGTAAGTTTCATCTGGATGCAGGCCAGGGCGAACAACAACGGGATCGAACTGGAGAAGCAACTACCGGGGTTCAGGTCGGAAGCCAGTGCCACGGCGCAACCGGCATCTATCATCCGGCGTCCCGGAGCATAAGGTTCATTTAGCGAGAAAGCGGTAAGCGGAAGCAAAGTCGCGATCGTCCCCGAACGTGCCAGGCGTTTGATGCCGGTATCGGAGATATGCAACAGATGGTCGGCACTCACGGCTTTCAGGCGGGCTGCCAATTCGGCTCCTCCGAAAGAAACGATCTCATCGGCATGAAGTTTCAGTTTGAAACGCTGGCTGCGGGCTGCTTTCAACAAACGTTCGCTTTGTTCGACCGAGAAAACGCCTTGTTCGCAAAAGACATCGCAGAAGGTTACCGAATGTTCTGCACGCACATGGGGCAACACTCCTTCTATTATGTAATCGACATATGCGTCCGTACGCCCGGCAAACTCCGGCGGGACAGCATGTGCACCGAGGAAAGTAGAGACCACATCCAACGGGTGTTCGTCGTTCAACTCCTTCATGACACGAAGCTGGATCAGCTCGGTCGCCAAGTCAAGACCGTAACCACTCTTTCCTTCGACAGTAGTCACGCCCATATCCATCATAGCGTCGAGACGGTCGTATGCATCGCCGTACAGGTCATCATAGCTGGCGTTCCGGGTCGCATTCATCGTATTGACGATCCCGCCTCCCCTTTCCATGATCGACATATAGCTGTCTCCTTTCATCCGCCAAGAGAACTCCTCCTCGCGGTAACCACCGAAGACGAAGTGCGTATGGCTATCCACAAACCCTGGCAGAAGCGCACGTCCGGAAGCGTCTACTTCCAGATAATCTCCGACATCCACTTGCCGGAGGACCTCTTCAGTCGGTCCCACATGCGTGATAATACCATCCGATACAGCAACCGCCCCGTCCTCGATTATCCCGACATCGGACATAGCCTTCCCCTTCTTCGCTTCAAAACCAGAACAAGTCACCACCTGCGACGCATTCCGTATCAATATCTTTTCGTCTTCCATCGTCTATCCCATTATCCTGGTTTCCAATACCTGATCTATTGAAAAGTCTTCCAGTCCCAAATAGTAAGAAGCCGTATCAATCAACGCCTCCATCGGAACCAACCCAATAATCTCGCTTCCGACGACTGGGACACCATAGCGACGTGCCTCAATGCGTACCAGCTCGAAAGCGCGATAAAGGGCGGTGCGGGTATAATCGGTCATATTGATCGAAACCTGCACGATGCCGCGTTCTTTCAGTTCCACTCCCATCGCCTTGCAGTAGCGGAGCCCGCCACCTATGAAGCGGATCTTTTTGGCGATACTGCTCGCGATCTCCAGGTTTGCCGTGCCCAAATTGACGTTATAAGCCACCAGCGGCATACGGGCGCCGATCGCCACTGTCCCTGCCGATGGATGCCGTTCGGCAGGCCCGAAGTCAGGTTTCCATTCCGGCTGCTTGATCTTTGCTTCCATACCCTCAAACTCACCTTTGCGGATCGCCGCCAAGTTCTCTCGGTGTGGAGCCGAAGCCGACTTCTCATACAGGAAAACCGGTACTCGATAGAGAGCGGCCACCTTCTCGCCCACTTCTTTGGAGAGCGCAATCGCCTCATCCATCGTACACCCTCTGATCGGGATAAAAGGAACGACATCGACCGCTCCCATCCGCGGATGCTGCCCGGAGTGTTTCGTGAGGTCTATCAGTTCCACCGCCTGTCCGATGGCTTCGAGCAAAGCGTCCTTCAAAGCTTCCGGTTCACCGACTACCGTTACGACCAGTCGGTTATGATCTTCGTCATTACTGTAATCCAACAGCTTTACACCGGCTTTGGCACGAAATTTATCTACTATCTTTTCTATTTTCTCTAAATCCCTTCCCTCACTGAAATTGGGGACACATTCCATTATCTTATTCCATGTACTCATACTTTGCGTTTTAAAGAGGTACGTATACTATTTTGAATTAAATCTTCTTTCGGAATAAAAGGCAGCGTGATATGATACCAGTCGCCATAGTTTTCGTTAAAGGCGGCACTGGTAGACATGGCATTCGGATTCCTGGCCCAGGAACGGCGTGCCACTCCTCCCATCACATCCCAGAGCATGGCGGAACGAAGGATTTCGTCCACCCGTTCGCTTCCATCCAGCACCATACCGAAACCACCGTTTACCGCTTTCCCGATACCGACTCCGCCGCCATTATGAAGGGCAACAAGGCTCATACCCCGTGCCGCATTTCCGGCAAAACACTGGACAGCCATATCGGCCATGACGTTACTTCCGTCATAAATATTGGACGTTTCGCGGAAAGGCGAATCCGTCCCACTCACATCATGATGGTCACGTCCAAGCATGATCGGCCCGACTTCTCCGTCCCGCACTATGCGGTTGAAGCGGAGCGCGATATTCAATCTTCCTTCCGCATCCTGGTAGAGAATGCGCGCCTCGGTACCGACAACAAGCCGGTTTGTCTCGGCATCGCGAATCCAGTTGTAGTTATCCCTGTCCTGCCCGCGCCGGTTCGGATCGATGCAATCCATAGCTGCTTGGTCGGTCTTTACCAGATCTTCATGTTTCCCACTCAGGCATACCCAGCGGAAAGGCCCGTAACCATAATCGAACAGTTCCGGCCCCATAATGTCCTCGACATAGGAAGGCCAGATGAAACCGTCTTTCTCATCTATTCCGTTCCGGGAAATTTCCTTTACACCGGCATCGTAGATGGCTTTCATAAACGAGTTTCCATAGTCGAAAAAGTAAGTGCCGCAAGCCACAAGCTTCTTGATTACCTCGAAATGACGGTGCAGAGATTGATCGACCAACGAGCAGAACCGGTCCATATCGTGAGAAAGAAGTTCCGTACGCTCGGCAAAGGAGATGCCGACAGGACAGTAACCACCTTCATAGACGGCATGACAGGAAGTTTGGTCACTCAGCAGATCGATCCGGATCGCCTGCGCCTCGGCAAACTCCAACAAGTCTACTATATTGCCATGATAAGCGATCGAAATCGGTTCCCTTACCTGCATAGCCTCCTGCGCCATACGGAATGCTTCTGCTTTATCTTCAGTCACATGCTGAACCCAACCTTGCGAATGGCGGGTCTGGATGCGGGAACTGTCCACTTCTGCAATGATACTGGCAGCACCGGCTATAACGGCCGCTTTCGGTTGTGCCCCACTCATTCCTCCGAGACCGGAGGAGACAAAGAGATGCCCGCGCAAATCCTGATCCTGCGGAATGCCTAATTTCTTCCGCCCGGCATTCAATAAGGTATTGAACGTCCCGTGCACAATCCCCTGCGGACCGATATACATCCAGCCGCCGGCGGTCATCTGTCCGTAATTAGCGACACCCATCTGGGCGGCTATATGCCAGTCTTTCTGATTGTCGAACAGGCCGACCATCATGGAATTGGTAATAATCACACGGGGTGCATCCGGCTTGGAACGGAACAGTCCCAACGGATGTCCGGACTCGATCACGAGTGTCTGCTCGCTCGTCAGTATTTCGAGATATTGCTTGATCAGGCGATACTGCATCCAGTTCTGGCAAACCTGCCCGGTTTCGCCATACGTGACCAGTTCGTATGGATAGAGAGCGATATCGAAACTGAGATTGTTGTCGATCATCACCTGGAAAGCCTTTCCCTCCAGACATTGCCCTTTATATTGGTCGACAGGCTTGGCTTTCAAGTCTCCTTCCGGCCGATAACGGTATCCGTAAATGCGGCCGCGAGTCATCAACTCTTCCATAAACTCCGGAGCCAGCACTTCATGCAACTCTTCGGGAATGTAACGGAGCGCATTCTTCAAGGCCGTTTCTGTTTGTGCAGGCGTAAGTGAATAGCCGCGATCAGGAGCGCGGCGGATACCGGGAACAAAAGATGGGTAAACCGGCAATTGGTTACTTAGGCGTACTTCCATAACATGATATTTTAAGGTGTTTTCTTACAATCTGTAAGTAAATAGCAGAAGTAAGAGGCGTACAAGATAAGCATTCTCTTTCATCTTGCCAACCGGCACAATTATGTTTAGAAGCACAAAAAGGGCCATTCCCTTAACCAGGAACAGCCCTTTTCTATCGGATTAAAATCTATTCTTATTTACCAGCTTCAGCAGCTGCTTTCTTATTGATCTTCTTCTTCTGCAATTCGTAAGCGATAGGAGTTGCCACGAACAGAGTAGAATATGTACCGATAATGATACCTAACAAGATAGCGAACGTAAAGCTACGGATCGTCGCACCACCCAGGATGAAGATACACAATACAACTACCAATGTAGTTAATGATGTATTGAAGGTACGGGATAAAGTCGAGTTCAATGCATCGTTGATCACCTGATAACGATCACGCTTCGGATACAGACCGATTGTTTCACGGATACGGTCGAACACAACCACGGTATCGTTGATAGAGTAACCGATGATTGTCAGGATAGCCGCGATAAAGGTCTGGTCGACTTCCATAGAGAAAGGCAATACCTTCCAAAGCAACGTATAGAAAGAAATAATACACAAAGTCGTGACAGCTACAGAAGCGAATGCACCGACAGAGAATGAGATGTCGCGGAAACGAAGCAAGATATAAGCCGCCATACAGAACATGGCAAATACAACTGCGAGAAACGCAGCGTTCTTGATATCGTCTGCCATACTCGGTCCTACCTTCTGTGAGCTCTGGATATACTGATCCGTGAACTGAGCCAAAGTCGTTCCTTCCGGAAGCAATGACTTGACACCTTCAAACAATTTATTTTCGATTTCCTGGTCGATAGCCGGATCATTGTCTTCAATCTTATAGTTGGTAGATACACGAACCTGGTCGGGAGTACCGATCTGGATAACGCTAACAGAACCATCCAACTGCGCATCCAACAGATTACGGACTTCGTCAGTCTTCACATCCTGGGCGAAACGGATCACATAGTTACGTCCACCGGTGAAATCGATACCGTTGTTCAAACCGATAGTAGACATGGAGATCGCACCCAAAACAATAATACCGGCCGGAATCAGATACCCAACCTTACGGGCTGCCAAGAAGTTGATCTTCGGATTCGTCAATAAATCTTTCGTAATAGAAGTCGTAAAGGTCACGTTCTTCAGTTTATCTTTTGCCAACAGTGCTTCGTAAACGATACGAGTCAGGAAGACTGCCGTCAGGAAGGACGCGAACAAACCGATAATCATCGTCGTGGCAAAACCACGGATAGGACCCGTACCGAAATAGAACAATACGACACCAGTGATGATGGAAGTCAAGTTCGAGTCGAAGATTGCAGAAAATGCGTTGCTGTAACCATCGGCAATTGCTTTGTTCAACGATTTACCGGCACGAAGTTCCTCTTTCGTACGTTCGTAGATCAACACGTTGGCATCGACAGCCATACCCAGCGTCAACACCATACCGGCAATACCCGGCAACGTAAGGACTGCCTGGAAGGATGCAAGGATACCCATTGTGAAAAAGATGTTCAATACCAAAGCACCGTCGGCGATCAAGCCCGGAAGAACTCCGTAGAAGGCACACATGTAGAACATCAACAGGATCAAAGCCAAAACAAATGAGATAACACCGGAATTGATAGCTTCCTGACCCAAAGACGGGCCGACAACGTCTTCCTGTACGATATGTACGGAAGCAGCCATTTTACCGGATTTCAACACGTTAGCCAAGTCCTTTGCCTCTTCCGGAGTGAAGTGGCCTGTGATCTGAGAACGTCCGCCTGTGATTTCCACCTGCACGTTAGGAGCTGAATAAACCATATCGTCGAGAACGATAGCAACCGCTTTACCGATATTTTCTTTTGTCAGGCGAGCCCATGCTTTAGCCCCTTCTGCGTTCATAGTCATGCTAACCTGCTGTTCTGAACGGCCTGCCTGCTGAACGAAGTCTGCATTAGCATCCGTTACAACGTCACCTCCCAAAGCAGGCGTTCCGTCGCGGTTCGTCATCTTGATTGCATACAAGTAGAAATATTGTTCTTTTTCATCGATAGCCTTTACGCCCCATTTCAAAGAAAGGTTACGCGGCAGAATATCTTTTACCTGCTTCATGTTCAGGTATTCGTTGATCTTGGCAATATCTTTCTTATCGGCAATACCGACAACCGGTCCGGGAGCCAACTGTCCGTTATACTGGTTGATCTGCAGAACGGCGAACAACGGATGTTGCTTTGCGAATTCTTCCATGCTCTTGGCTGCCTGTGCTTCAGGCTTGTCTTCACCGATCTTAGCCAGCAGAGAATCTGCGTCGTTGGTTGTTTCGGCAGCAGCATTGTCGGCAACTACTTCTTCCGTTGCTTCGATAGCCGTAGTATCCGAACCTACAGCAGCAGTATCGTCCGATTTCAGGATTGTAGCCAACATATTATCGGCGGCAACCAACTGCTGGTAGATTTCCGGCAAGTTGTATGTTTCCCAGAATTCGAGGTTGGCACTACCCTGTAATAATTTACGCACACGTTCCGGTTCTTTCACACCCGGAAGTTCAACCAGGATACGGCCGGCAGTTTCCAAACGCTGGATGTTCGGAGACACCACGCCGAAACGGTCGATACGGGTACGCAATACGTTAAATGAATTATCGATTGCACTCTTCAGTTCTTCCTTCAACACGGCGATTACCTGTGCGTCCGAGCTCTGCGGAGTGATTTTGTCTTTCAATTCGAAAGTACTGAAAATAGCGGATAAACGGGCGCCATTATCTAACTTCTTATACTCTTCTGCAAATAGATCAATAAAGTCCTTCTGACTTGTAGCCTGATTTTCATAAGCCAGGTCCAATGCTTTATTGAAGTTCTCGTCCTGATTGTTGTTCGAAAGCGAGCGAATCACATCGGCCACATTCAATTCCAGAACGACGTTCATACCGCCCTTCAAGTCAAGCCCTAAACTGATTTCCATTTCACGGCACTCCTTGAGCGTATAGCCCAACCATACCTTCTGAGTAGATAACGAGTCCAAATAAGAACTCTCTTTTACCGGATCTCCACCTGCATACTCAGCGGCTTTACTGTTGTAATGTCTTGTCACGAACGAGAATGACAGATAAAACATACAGACAAGCGTAAGTAACACCGCAAAGACCTTTACAAATCCTTTGTTTTGCATTTGAATCTTATGTTTATGTTATTATTCGTTTTTTCACAGGGTGCAAATATAGGCTTTTTTTCTTTGTCCAACAGTAATTAGATTAATTTATTTGTCACACTCTTAGTTTATTTCAGCCACAATTATATATCTTTGCCCGTAAAAAACATAAGTAAAGAATAACCATGAAGCAACTTTTATTATTAACGCTATTTATCCCGGCCCTACTCTGGGCTCAGGAAGATTCCAAGTATTTAGCCGGAGCCGTTCCGGTCGAGAATGGTAAAGTAGTATTCGCAAAGGAGATAAACGCACCTTCTTTTTCGAAAGATGAAGTATATGACAAAATGCTGGACTGGGCGGACGGTTTCTTCAGTGAAGACGGCAACCGCGTTGTCTATTCCGACAAGGCAAAAGGCGACATCGCCGCAGTAGGGCAAACCAACCTGGTCTTCCAGAGCACCGCCCTTTCTCTGGACCGTACGGAAATGAACTATCGCGTCACGATGGAATGCGAGAACCAGAAATGTATAGTGAAAGTGGCCGGTATCCGTTACGAATATAATGTATCGTACCAGCGTGAACCGGAAAAATACACCGCCGAAGAATGGATTACAGATAAGTATTGCCTGAACAAAGACCAAACCAAATTGAACCGAGGCAACGGCAAATTCCGAAGAAAGACAGTCGATTTCATTGACGAAATGTTTGCCTCCGCCTCCGCCGCTTTAGGCACGCAGGCAACCGCCAACGTAGTTCCGGCAACACCGGTCACTCCCGCTCGGACTGTGACACCAGCCCAGACCACCCAACCGGCAACTCCGGTTCCGGCAAAAGAAGGATATGTGGCTTTTGCCGCCGATAAGGTTCCGTCTACATTATTACAGATGTTACCGGAAAGCGATATGCAGGTCGTATCCGCCGGTAAGCCGGATACAAAAGAGACATCCGCCCAGTGGAAAGGCACGGGTAATATGTTCGGCAAATCGATTGCCTCGATCGCCATCAGCAAAGACAGTCCTGTCTATAAAGAAATAGGTAACAATGACACATATAGCTTGTCTTTCTTCAAGAAAGGTGAAAGCGGAGATGCCTGGCTGATCATCGACTGCCGCAAGCAGGGCGAAACGGCAGAAGGCCAGCAGATAACCGTCATCGGTGAAATCGTAAATGTATGGATGAAATAGGATGATGAAAAAGCTGTTTTTCCTTCTATTGATCATGCTCCCTGCGCTGGCAACGGCACAGGGGCATAAAGGCGAAGTCGACGAGTGTGCCCCGATGAGAAACGGGAAAGTATGCTATCGCGACACAGTCCATGTGAAAGACATGAGCCAGGACCAGATATTCGAAGTAATCAACCAATGGGCGAAGAAAAGCTATGCGAAAGATATATTCCTGTCGAATGTCAACTCCAAGAAGTCCAAAGGGACTATCAACGTTTCTTCCAAAGTCGAGATGCTGTTGAACGATACAGACAAAACGATCATCAAATACAAGATGAAAATCAATTGCCACGACAACTGCTACTCGGCAGAAGTAAGCAATATCGTTTATCAATACGATCCACAGAACAATAAGAAGTTCAAGACGTATTCGGCAGAAAGCGTAATCGCCAATAATGGCAAAAGCAATACAGTTGCCTTGATCAAGGATCCGAAGCTGTTTTGTAATGCCACGTTCTTCTTCGTCGAGAACCTGTTTGCCGACATCCTGGATGCAGTGAACGATGCGGAACTGTAGCATAAAGAGCTAACTCCATAAGCACGGCACAAAAATTCCCCTATACGAGAAACTACGGCTTCCTGTATAGGGGAATTTTTCATTTTCAATCATTCTCTTTCAACTGCAAGTAACACCATAACGGATAATGGTCGGAATAACGCACCTTGTCGACCGTGCAGTTGATCGGTTTCATATTGGCTGAATGCAGGATGTTGTCGATCCTGAACCAAAAGAAGTTTTCATTATAGGTGACTCCGACACCACGGCCTGAAGCAGCATAAGCATCTTTCAACGGCCCCTGGATCGTACGATGGGCATAGGAAATCGGCGTATCGTTGAAGTCACCGCAGACCAATACATAATCGGTATCGATCTTTTTGATTTCTTCGGCAACCGCTCTCGCCTGACGGGCACGTATCCGGAATGCAGGTCCCAACTTCTGTTCGATGGAACTTCTCAAACCATCGAGCGTTTCGGAATTCAGATTCTTGATAAATGCGGAATAATGGCTCCGGTCCTCCATCGTCAGCTTGAAAGACTCCAAGTGGTTATTGATCAAAGTCAACTTCTTTCCTCTTATATCCAGTTCATGAATGGACGAGCCGTTGAAAGAGCTGTCATACTTGATCTTACGGGATTTGGAGATCGGATATTTGGAAAATACGGCTATATTGAATTTGAGCGTACCGGAGGTTCCGATCGGAATAATGGAGCGATACCTATACATCTTCAAGGCATTGGCGATCTTCTGATTCGTCAAAAAGTTCTTGGAAGTACCTACTGCATATTCCTGCAGACATACGATATCCGCACCGGAATTCGCAATATACCGTATGATCGGATTCGGAGCATCTTCCGTATGGCCTTTATAACCGAATCCCATGACATTATAAGTCAAGACTTTCAGTACATTCTCTTTCGGAATATCGTCCACTCTGTCATGGAAAGGGAAATAACGGGTTACAGGCCCCCGGCAGATCAGGAACGAACATAGTCCGACCAACACAAACCGCCATTCCCAAAGAAACAGCCAATAAACAACAAAACAGAGGTTCAAAACGCAAAACACAGGAAATCCCAACCCTAGATAAGAGAAGAACACACTCCTGTCCGGTGAAATTCTGTCCGAGAAGGCCGAAGCAATGAATAGCAGAATAACTATCACATTGGCAGTACCGACTACAGATTTAAACAGAATCCTGATCGCTTTAAACCGCTCGCTCATTTTTTGCTGGCATCAAATAGTTTTTTCTTTTCTTCTGCCGAAAGGCTTTCGTAACCGGAACGTTTTAATTTATCCAATATTGCATCCAGATCGACTGTTTCCCGATGTTTACGGGCATTATATTCATAATCGGTCTCCGGACGTTTATAAGTCACACGCATCTTGGGTTTCCGCTTTCCCAGATTCACCACCCAGTCAAGTAAGCGGTTCATAGGAGCCGTCAGATCTTTGCCTTCCTTGATCCGGGCGGCAAACCAGATGCCGAACAACGCCCCGCCGATATGGGCGATATGACCGCCGGCATTCGTCGATGTAATAGCCAGCAAGTCTATCACAAATGTAAACAAGGCCAGATAAATCAACTTGATCCTCCCGATCAGGAACAAGCCGATCTCCAAGTCTTTCCGGTAGAAAGAGACGGCAAACACAATGGCCATAACCGAAGCCGACGCTCCCATCAAATAACTATAGGCGGCAACTGTACGGAAATAAGGGAATATGTTGTATGCCACAAGAAACAAGACAGCCCCGGCAATACCTCCTAACAGATACAGGCCGCCTAATTGCCGCTCACTGAAAAAAGTAAGGAACAAACCGCCGAACCAGTATAACCACAGCATATTAAACAGAATATGCAGAAAGTCGAAATGCGTGAACATATAAGTAATAATCGTCCACGGCCGGTACAAAAGCAATTCGGGAGACGAAGGCACTTGCAAATACTGCAAAAACGGAAAACCGCCCAGATTGAACAGCATCAGGATCACACTTGCCAACCGTATAATGACGAATAGCCCGACATTGATATAAATCAGTTTTGCCAGGATGTTGCCGGAATTGAAAGTCCGTTTGAGATTAGTAAAAATATCGCCCATTGTCTATATCTTTCTTTTTCCAATACCGAACCAGGAAATAACCGAAAAGCATACCGCCCAGGTGGGCAAAATGCGCCACGGAATCACCACCGTTGTTAGCGACACCCATAAACAATTCGGCCAATCCGTAAAAGATCACGAAATATTTTGCCTTGATAGGAATAGGGATGAACATCAGGTACAGCGGAACATTCGGGAACAACATGGCAAATGCCAGCAAAATACCGAATACGGAACCAGAAGCACCGATCGTAATCAGATAGTTCAATGAAGGATCTCCTGCAACCAACTGTACCAGAGTAACCCCGTTCGCACTTGCGAAGGAATGGACGGAATACAGCCAAACCAGTTCCTGCGTAATACCCGCCCCGATACCCGTCACCATGTAAAAAATCAGGAAGCGCTTCGGCCCCCAGACATTCTCCAGCACGCGTCCGAACATATACACACCGAACATATTGAAAAACACGTGCGCAAACGAATGGGTATCATGCATGAACATATAAGTCACAAACTGGAAAGGATAGAAATCCTTCACACCCGGAAAGTGCAGTCCGAATAACTGGACTAAATCAATCCCGACTTTAGGTAAAACAAGACTCGCTACCCAAAACAACAGGTTGATAATGATAAGGTTTTTCGTAACCATCGGGATACTGCTCAGGAATCCCGAACTATTTTGATTCATCATATATTTACAATTTAAGGACAAAGGTATATATATTTCGGCAGTTTTCTGACAAAATAGCACTAAAAC
>ERZ1694968.781-NODE-781-length-13013-cov-38.145624_pt1 | contig 13013 bp, 18 predicted proteins | sample MGYA00581610_ERZ1694968 | MGnify/ENA primary metagenome ERZ1694968 (study PRJEB42213, sample SAMN07424363) | human gut metagenome | biome: ENVO:00009003; feature: ENVO:2100002; material: ENVO:00002003 | host: Homo sapiens | place: USA | collected 2014 ... | reverse complement strand
ACTCAAGTCCGTGGTGGACGGACATTTGTCTGTCTCTGGCGGACACACATGTACACCCCCGGCGGACACGCAAAAAGACCCCGACCGAAGTCGAGGCCAAACATTTGTTCACCTACTGAAAAAGAGGGTCAAAGACAAATTCCCCAAAATCTACGCACTCTATCTGGTTAATGTCATACTTTAAATAATTCCTTTTCGCAGTATTAATCGCTTGCATAATTAAATACACTTTTTTCTCTGAAATTTTAATAGAACCCTGCACCATTGTGAACAAATTTGCTTCTCCTGCTGTATCAGTTTCTTTACCTCTCAGAATCATACTACACGGAAATGTACAATTTGTTGCGTAGAAATGAATTGCAGGGCTATCAATAGTGCCTACTTCTAAGGGAGTACCGTCCAGTTTTAAGCTCGGTATATTTATCTCACTCAGTTTAAATTCTAGACATCTTACTTTGGCAGTACCATTAAAAATGGAATACCTAATTTTCGCGCCACCTTTACCGGGAATACTTGAAGTCTTTGTAAATGTTGTACCATACTCAATACTGTTAATTGGTTTAAAGTAAAGCCCGTCAAACGCTCCAATCACCATATTCAGAATATTTTTCTGTCCTTGGTCGGACGGGTGCACACCGTCATTTGAAAAGGAGGATTCATACAGCATTCCCTGATATGCGGGGATAACACTGAATCCCAATTGAGCTGACGAGTACATCCAGATTTTAATTGCTTTAATCACACTGATATATGTGGTTGATGTGTGAATCCCCTGCTGATGTCCTTCCCAAGTCCAGCCCATAGGACACACAACAACATTTTTACAGTTTTCAAAATTGTTTGAAATAGCATTCTGAAAATCAATCATGCCCTGACTGATATCACTTTCAGGAGCATTTCGGTCATTATAGCTACCACCTACAATCACTTTGACAACATTTGCCTTGTCATTTGCCGTCATAGTGCTAGCTAACGTGTTTAACATGTTGGTGAACGTCTTTGTTCCGTCCGCTTTAAAACCATAACCACCAATGGCACTCAGTTTCACTGTATATCCATTTTTTTCGAGGGCGTTTTTAAGCATATATGCCCACGAATTTTCTTTATTAGAGAGGTTTTCTCCTGCACCGTAACTGTCACTCAAAATAAGAACCGTGGGTTTATTAACTCTCGCCAACGCTCCTTGTAATAATGCGTCTGAAATGATTTCCGAAAGTTCTCCGCTAGCTTTCATTTCATCCAAGATTTTTCGTACTTCTTTATCAATTTCAAGTTTAGCGAAATAATCTGTTACAAATTTCTTTAATTCTTCAAAGTCACCCTGTAATCCGGTAAACTTTCCTTGCATTTCAATCCATTCTTCTGTCAGGTTTTTCACAGTTTCAATAATCCATGTCAAGTTCATTTCATGAAAATTTGTATACGGAAATTTAAACATTTTCTCACACTCCTTAATACACCAATAAGAAAAACTCTTCTTTAAACAATTCAGTAATCTTACTCAAAGCACTCATAGATTTTTCAAGCTTGAAATCCAGCACTTCAAGTTCCGACATCCCTGTAGACCTTGTTTCTTTTTCCGTTTCTGTCGTTTCATTTTTAGAATTTTTTGCGTTGTTATTTGTCTCATCATAGCTTGCTTTTCCCCCATAAGTAACGGTTGTGCTTCCCTTATCCACAAGTGACGTAGAATTAAACCCCGCCACTTTTTCGGCTGTTGAATCTGCCCCACTCGTCCCACTATTACTTTCCTGTTTTAAATTTTCTTTATCTTCTGTTTCAGATTTCCCTTTCCTGTCTCTCGTAATCGTTTCTGTTTTTGCACCCTCTGTCGTGGAAATAGCAAGATCTATATCATAGATGATTGAGAACAATCTCTCATTCACTGAAGCCCACGAATTTAAAGCCAACGCCATTTCAGTAGGTGACGGTATCAGAACTTCCAGTTCAGCGCATTTCAACAACACATAGTTCTGAATATTATCCTTTCCAATATCATTCACCATATTGATAGGTAAATGGCTTATGAAATTATCTTTCAACAGATTCTCATTCCATGCTAGCAGACCCTGCAAGTAAAGTTCCCCGGGCATTATTCCCACCCCCTTCATTATGACGCAATTTAACGCCGAGGTCGAGATTGAACATTTTGTTGGTTTGCTCAACCCCCTCTTTTAGTGTTTCAAGCCACAGTTCCGCTTTTGTGAAACATTCAATATTGTTGCTGTTCACTTCATCCACTATCATACGTTCTTTCTTGTCGCTTCTTATGTTCGGGATACCAACCTCATTACAGAACATTTCTTCCCACCGTCTTAACGTGTCCTGTAATTCTGGGGCAATAAAATTCTTTTTTAAGTCATTGTTAAAAAAATCTAATGGGATATTGTCATTTCCCATTTTCAGTTTTTCATCATAGAAAACCCCTAGCTCACCCCTCATCACTTGGTCAAGAATTTTCTTCATTGATTCAGCCTGACTTTTTCCTCTCACAGCGAAAAGGAATGATAGCTTGCTATTCATGATATTCATTTCACACGTTTCAGCAGTCATAGCCATATTATCTGCATAGTAATTTACGATATCAGAAACACCACTATAATTTGGCTGTAATCTGATAAGAGAACACTGAGTGCCAATTTTAGGTTCTAAAATTCCAGTCAATAGAGGATTGACAATTATGGCATGTGTGGGATTGTAATAGATATTATACCCCCTCAATCCACAATGCTGACATATAACACCAAACTTGTCCGTATTCACAATTGCCAGATAGCCATTTAAAAACAACGAGTACAGAAAATAATTCTTATCCCACATTTCAGGTAACTCAAATTCAAACACAGACATAACTTTCTCGAGTAAATACTTCTTGAAAAACGTGAACATTTGGGTGTTTTTTGTGTGAAGAGTTGACGGACTGTAAGACGAGTTAAACAAGTTTATCATTTCATAACTGTATGGCATCATATCACCCCTTTATAAATATTGAACTCCAGTATTGCGCTTTTACATATCTATCAGGCTGATTCAGGTCGCCGGGTCTGAGATAATTGTACATGAACGCATTTGTTAGATATTTTAAATCATAGTTTCCAGTTGCCCATTGTCTCCATGTTATTGGATAACTAGATGTCTGATACCACTGTGGTTCAATACCTCTATGTGCATCCCCCACACTTTCCTGATATTCAGCAAACAAAACAGCACACTGTTTTCCCCCATCATACCAATCATCATGCCCCCCGTACAGCACGTCTAAAACTGTGAGAAGATTCTGACCGGGTGTCCACTGTACAAGACCTCTTCCCGGACCTGCCGGAGTAGTACCGCCACCAACTTCAATTAATCCGGGATTCATGGTACTTTCTTTTTCCATGTTCCCCAAAAGTGCCATTCTGGCTGTTGCACTCCATCCTCTTTCCTTAAAGTAGTTGTTAATATTGGCTGCATTTTGCTTCATTTGTTCTAGTGTAAAATATCCGTTCTCTTTGTCTGTAACTATCACATTCCATTTTCCAGACGGCAGGGGGATTTCACCACCGTCACCCCCAGAGCCACCAATGGAAAGACCTATTAATAATGCTGAGTTGTCATTTCTGATGTTTCTATGCATAATAAACGCCCCCTTCTAACAATGATTTAACTCTTGATATCTCATCTGAATAAGCCCCTGTAATATTCATGTCCCCATGTTCCACCAAATAATATCCGGTTCCCAGTGACTTAAAAGTACCACGTTTCATATACGGTCTCCCATTTTCACTGTTGTCCTCGTCAGTGACTGTTAGGAAATATTGAAAAAATGATATCCAACCATCGGTTCCTATAGTTGAGCCGTTAGACCCTTTTGACGACACTGTAGGAAGGAACTCATTTACAGCGTTCCCGATATACCCAACTCCTTTCATGAGTTGAACGGAAGCAATACTACCGAGTGCGGCTACAGATGATATCACACCCTCAAGAGGATTGTTTCTAGCTTCATTTATTTGAACAGGAACACCATACATGCCAGAACTATAGCCGAGTAGTGCATTATTATTAGTAAACGAGATATCGTATACACCTGTTCTAGGGTCTATTCGGAAATCAACATTAATTGGAGCGCTAATATTTATTTTATTGGTGTCAATTTGCATCACACCAAATAGTCTTGAGGCTATTTCCAACCGATGATATGCGCCGTGGTTCAGGTAATCACCTCTAGAAGCCTGAGGATGACTTGACAAGGTCACACTCCGTTTTAGTTTGTATGCTAAAAGTGCATCCAATTTTGTACATACTGCAGGAATTTTCCAATATCCTAGCGGAAGTTCTGACACTTCTGTTCCGCCTGGTATACCGAAAGGCATCCACATACAATTTGACACGTACTGGAATGGGTTCATAACAATTTTAACAATGGAATCTTTTATTCCTGATTCTTTGATATCAGCCCAATCTATGTCGCCGAATGCTTTCTGGCAGAACGTTGTGAAATCTGTTACTTGAAATTGGTAATATTCTAATGCACCCTCTTGACCTACTACTGTCAGTATAATGAACCCTGTTACCCAACCTGTGCTTGCACCTTCTGGCAGTACGCTAATTTCTTGCGCCTTTTTTGTGTAACCAGATTTTGCGGGGTAAAAATTGTCTATTACAGAACCGTCAAAAGTGGCACTGCTTCGCAAAATGTAAAATTCTTCTTCTATGATTTTGCTTTTGAAGCTGGCTAATACATCACACTCTAATGAACAAATCCATAGACCCTCTTCAAACGTCCAGTCTTTTACAAAATAATATCTGTTAAACTCTTCAACATAACAGTAATTCAAATTAGTCGGATTCCCAGAAGCATCGTTATATTGTACGCTCAGCGTTGGACTTGAAATAGAAGAGGGGCTACGTAAAGCCCCTGTTCTAGTCACAACAGCAGAAGAATCTGGAGGAACCCATGTAGAATTTTTACGTTTTCCTACATTGTAAAAATGAACTCTCATGCTGTCACCACCTTATTAATCTAATAAGAACACAACTCCGTTTTCTGTGAAGTCGTTATAATATCTGTCATTGAAATGCCAGAAAATGTTACTGTATCCACCCCTCGCATTAAACGGGGACGGTGCAGACCATTCACCATAAGTTGTAATGCCAACCGCTTCCTCGTCGAATAACACGCCGAAAATGTTGGAAGTAGCCGTACCCTCAGAATCAGATACAATATTTCCGAGGTTATTCATATAAGATGCTTTTACATGGATACCGTCAGGGGTGTCAATGTTCTGCCAAAATCCGACTTTCTCGTGGTCAGCCATTTTCAGATAGCTGTCGTTAAAGATAGAGGACATAACAGTAGCATCAATATTGTTAAGTTCCTCTGAATACAGATACAGTTTCTGTTTGTTGTATGGCGTATGTCTGGAAATCTCTTTTCCTGTCACGTTAATGTGGAACTTTTGTGTTCTCTCAGACATCCAGTCGGACACTGTTTTGATGTAACCTGTCACCCACTTCATGAACGGCACAAAATTTTCTGGCTGTTTTACCGTGTCAGTTGTCAGTGAAGTTTCTGCTACATCATTGTATTTTGCCACAAGATGAATAACATTGTCTGCGTCCCCTTTCACCTTACCCCCGATAAAGTTCGCAAGCGTCATTCTTGCTGTTGCTTCATGTGCCTGCTCAATTAAATCAGACGCATTTGTCATAATCATAGTGACAAATCTCTGAAACTCCTGTTCATTTTGTAAAGCAACGTTTAACTGGTCTCTAAACAGTGTAATCTGTCTCTGGTAAACGTTCTGTCCATAGAAATTTGTCTGTAGTATTTTTGGAATAGCCACTGCTTGGTCGTCCACGCTCTGTCCGTCTTTCAGGTCGTATCTATCATCTTTATCCCAATCAGAATCTGCGATGTTAAGTTTACGCACATGGTTTCCAAATCTCATGTTATCCTGATATAACCCCTTAAATTTTCGGGAATAGGGTCTGATAGAGAAAATAGTCCTGCTAAGAACCTGGGAAATTGCATTCAGTAACGGGTCTATTCCTAATCCGAGTGCAGTTGTAGCAACTGAAGTAAAACTGCTAGTCGAAATAGCACTAATCGTTTTGTTGCCTGTTGCCTGATTAACGATTTCATTCAGAATTGCTGCCGAACTGAAATTGGATACGTTCGGTGCGCCCGTCGTTAATGCATTTGATGAACCCATGATATCACTCCTTTACTGGTGGATTAATAATTGATGCTAACATATCGTTCGTTGTCGGTGGTTCTGGAATCTGAGAGTTACTCAGGTTGCCCACCTGAATCAGTCTTGTGATTTCATCTAACCGATTGTCAAGAACGCCCATACGCTGATTAAAAACGTCCTGAGTATTACCCGGAACCTGTGCCGGAACTGGTACTGGTGCTGGTGCTGATGCCGGTGTCGGTGTCAGAATCGGTGCCTGAGCCGGAGTCGGAGTCGGAATTGACCCTGTACCGGCAATCTTGATAATGTCCTGTTTGCTAAATCCTGCCCCTGCAAGGGCAATAATATCTTCGATTTTCATAATGTCACTCCTTTTTTGTTAAATATTTTTTATTACAAAAACCTGCGTAAATCTTTCCGCTGTCGGAGTATTCACAAAGATACCACTCCATAGTGATATCTGTGAACCCGTAACAAAAAATAGTACGTCCTTTTGGCATCTCTACAATGATATCTGCGTTTGTATCTGGCTTATCACGCAACATCAGAGGGGAACTTTTTGTGCTTATCTTGTATTCACCATATACGTCGCAGTCTGGTATAATGTCAATCATTCCGTACTGTTCTTCCATATCGGGGTCTAGTAGAATTTTTGCGCCTAATGGCATGGTATCACTCCTTTACGTCCAGTTTGTCTGCAAGTTTCTGAATTGCCATCGTGTTGTTGTTTAGAACCTCTGTGAGGTTGTGTATTTCTTCTTTATGGTTTTCAGTCTCCCTGTACCATAAATAAAAGGTTACTGCAAGGCACGCTACAGGTACGCCTAAAGAGCTAAATAACTGGCTTACTGCCTGAATCCATTCCATATTGTCACCCCCCTCTTTTGAATTGAGGGGAAGTGCTGTGAGCCAACCAAACTCATGTACACGGGTTCCGCCCGTCGGTTTTGTACCACTCCCCCTACAATGATAGAGTATCACATCTTGAAATAATTGTCAAGTAAATATTTTGATTCGATATCAGAAAAACTCACTAACCCGTCAAGGTACATCCCCCAGACCCATATGAACTTGTGCCGGAAAGCTGTTAAATCTCTTGTTGACGTGGAATAGGTAATCCGGGGTGAGCCTTGTAGGTGCTGTGTAATATACAGTTTTTCCTTGCTCTTGTGTGTGTATATGGTTATTTCTCCAACTGTCACAATGGGGACGTACTCATTTATGGGTTCGGATTTGATGTCCGAATAGTCCTCAGCATAGAAATCATTCTGAATTGACATCTTGTAAAAATCACTGTCTTTACCAACCATTCTGTACACAGCCGTTTCAGATTTCGCCTGTGAAATCGGGGAGTTGGCAAGATTGATAAGGATAATACCTCTATCAGGCAGATAACTAAATTCCCGCCCTGTTTTGTGCATATCAGTGACTTTACGGATTAAACCTAGTTTTGCGAATATGTCGCAGTTTGCGTTTTCGCTGTTTGATGCACATATGAGCTGTAAAGGCGTATCTCCCATAAGCTCTCGATTTCTGTTTATGGTTTCATATCCATTTAAGAGAGCGATTGTAGCGTTTTTTAACTGTGGTTCTGTCTTTTCCGGGATGAACTCGTCATAAAACATCAACTCAACGTCCGCTGCCCCGAAGCCTCGTAAATTGGATATAGTGCCGAGTGCTGCTGAGTAGCCTAGTGGTTCCCCCGAGTTTGTGTATTTTTTTGTTTTCTCGTCAAACGCTGTATCATAAAAACCTGAATACATTTTATTGATAGGTGACGGGGTGATACGTCTGTTACAGTCGGCATTGTATTGCTTAAACGGATTAAATTGTGGTGTGCGTATCATATCTATCTGAGTTTGTCGGGTGCGTAGGTAAATGAATTTTTTATTGTTTTCCACAGCGTGTTTCAAAATACCATAAGTTTTTCCCGTTCCTCTACCGCCCCATATAAATATAAAAGGACACCCTGTTTCCAAGATGCCCCTTATATTCACATAACCGTTACTGTCGTACAGTTCGGGTTTTTTCATTTCACATAACCTGCTACTAAAAAGTTTCTTCCACGCTGTGATTTTTTGAAAAATACAGATACTTTTCGAAAGTCCTCTCCACATTTTTCAGCCATTGTGATAATGCGCTCGAAAGCCTGAATGAATGAGGTAGATGTCGTCACATAAACGCTACGTGTTTCCGCATCCTCGATTGACAGAGTTTTCACAACTTCTCCCTTTGCGTTTTCATCTTCAACAATAGCATAGTGGTCAAACTCCACAGTTGTTCCGGCAGTGTCGGAAAGACGGATTCTGTTCTCGTCCTCGAACATTGCATACATTAACTCCATTGTGTACTCGTTTTCCTGAATGTTTGTTTTAATAATTTCCATGATGTTTTCTCCTTTTTTTTCTTTTATGCTGTTTTACCCACAGCCGGGAGTTGTTTCAGATTGCGACCTGTTTGTTTCTTAATGTGTTCCTACTCTACTTTTCCGTAGTGTACAAATTCAGCTTCTGTCATAGATGCTTTTACAACTTCAGTATCCATAGAAACTTTCACAGCTTTTACTCCTGTTTCAGCCTCGTAAGATTTTTTAATCTTTGTAGCTGTTACGTTTGCGCCGTAGTAGGTCTTTTCTACAGACTGTCCGTTTTCGTCTGTAATCTTTGCTGTTACTTTCTCAATGCTTCTTGTAATCATGTTTTTCAACTCCTTTTCTATTTTGTTTTTTGTTACAAGTATATAATAGCATATGTGAGTGTGTATGTCAAGACTTTTCTTTGGTATTTTTTAAAAAATCATGCCACAAGTCAACACTGTTGAGGACGTTTAGGTATTCGAGAGTAAGTCCCACAGTATATTCAGACGGGCGTATGAAAACGTTTCTGGTAATGCGCACGCTTTTATCTGGGTTGTCTGGGTCGGGGTTGTAATAACCATAATCTGTATCATTATAGACAGATTCTGTGCCACCCGCATCCTTAAATGTGGTTCCGATTTTCAGAGCTTCCAAACCGCCCATTTTCCGCAATTCTTCCGCACCTTTTTTCTTTCCCACACCTGCTATCGTGATTTCAAGTTTGCCGTTTTTTTCTTGAGCATATTTTTTTGCACCTAAGGTTATAAATCTGTCGGATGTACCCTCATACTCATATACGCCTAAATAATGTTCCACGCCTTTTGGGTCTGTGGCATGGCCACCATTTTCTGAAGAATCGTTCTTTAACCGATTATTCAGCTCGTCAAACCCCTTTTGGATTTCGGGATATCTTTCTGTAATCAGTATTTTGCACGAATCTGTGTCGCAATAAACAAAATCTTCATCAGCTATGTTCACGGCAAGCTTGAGCCTTTGTCTTGCGTGAGCAGTCACCCAACAACCCCATGCGTATAACATAAATGCCCTTTTGTTATACTTCATTAACTTTTCCTCTGTGTCCCCGTCCTCAACCGAGAATGGTTTTTCGGTGTTACTGTAGATGATATCTGGCTTTACAGGGTTTTGCGCGGACATCCCGTATAGTGAATTTATCAATTCTTTTGACAGAGCGTACTCAATTTCCTTACCCTCAACACCTTTTAAAGTCGTTTTATCTGTAAATAAGCGTTTCACCAGATTTCGCAAAGGTTCTGGAAGATAACCGTACCCGGCTGTATAAAAATCTGTAAGTTCCACGCTGTCCCAAACGTATTCTCCTTTTACAATTCCAAAATCAATATCGTTTAGTGTACACGAGTATTCATCGGCTGAGAGTAGGCGTCCATTGTCCCAAACTGATTCTGTGCTTATGCAATAGCCCTTGTCTTTTGTGAGATAAGGGGCACCGTAATATACATCTTTTTGCCTGATGTTTCGGAAATGAAATCGCCCCACATAAGCCTTGTGGAATTTTGTCCACCTGTCAATATCCTCTATACCGCAATTTCCCTGTCGCACAAATTTTGTCATTGGAAATTCACAATTGAGCATAACGTCTGGGTAAGAGCTTGCCCTGTCGAAGGACGCAACGTTGTTGAGTATTTTCCCGACGTGATACCTGTTTGCATGTGTGTCACCCCCTCTAAATTCCTCTCTAAGTAGTGTATACAAGCTTGTGTCACACATCATGCTGTGCAGTTTTTTGTAATTGTACTGTTTCATGGCTTGCCTCGCTTCTCTTCTGACGTAGCCGGTTGAGGTTAAAGGGAGGGTGTATAATGTATCATTATTATCCACCAATCGTTTATGCATTGCCTGTAATAATCCGATAACATCGTTGCACCCGTACTCAATTTCTTTGGGTGTTAATTCTGTCCACGGATATCTACGCTTGTCATAATCAAAATCTTTCAACTTCTGGTTCTCAACCCCACTATCGCTCAGGAACTTGTCAAGGCTCTTGTGTGTCTGCATGTATGAGCATCGAAACTCCAAATTTCCTTGCATATGATTTCCTGCCCTGATTCTGAGTATTTTTCGAGGTTTGAGAGAAAACACATCATCCGGCTTTATTCCTATATGTGAGCGCAGAAACTGGAATTCGTATGACAGATTGTGAACGAAAATCATTGTGATAAGGTGTTCATCTTCGATTCCAGTAAACAATTCTTCAAGTTCGTTCCAGTTTCTCCCGTACACACATATTATTTCGTTATCATCAAGTAATACCGCAAATTGCCATAAATACATGATGCTCTGTTCGATTTCAGGAAGTCGTGTAGTTTCGATATCAAAAGCGCATATACAATTTCGGTATGACTGTTTTGCAAAGCGTTGTTTTCCTCTCATGTTAGGTGTTCTATATATCTGTTGTACTCTACGTATCAATTCTTCTCTTTGCTTTTTGCCATTCCCTGTACTGATTGAGTAATTCATCACCAGATTTTTCACCTCTATCAATAAACAACTCTAGCGCCTTTGTGCTGTCGTATACTCGCCCCAATGAATAATCGCGAACAGATTCCATGAACTCACCAAACTCATTGAGCTCTTTATAAGTCTTAAATTTAATCCCAAACTTTTCAAGTTTTGCCATTTTTCGTCTGGCAATTCTCCTTTGCCCTGATACACTGTATAAATCAGATTTCTCAGCTTGTTCTAGTGCTTCCATTGCGCCTCGTCTTTGACGGGCGGTTTTTATCTGACTTTCGGGTGGTAATTGCTGTAGCATGTATTGTATATTACTCTTTGCGCCCATGCCAAAATTTTTGTTTTGCGCTAAGACTTTAAGCTTTCTTATAACTTTAGTACGGCGTTTTGCATAATCTGTCGTCATGCCACTGCTCACTCTCCATTTCCTCTCGTTCTACATCGTGAATATGTTTCACGTGAAACATTATCGCAGAACGATTCAGTATCTGTGCTTTGCTGAGGTTGTTCTGTTTTGCTAACTTTTTCACTTCTTTAAAAGTCCTATCTGTGAGGTACACGCTTGTGTCGTACTTCGGCACGGCTCGCACTAGCTCGAATTGAAATCCAGTGCCACCGTACTCCAAAGCTGAGTACACAGCATGTTCAAGGTATTCGCTCACTGTTGTTCCGTATTCTTTTGCCCAATTGTATATTCTCATATCTAAACGTAACGATAATTTTCTCAATGTTTTTTCACCCCTTTCTCTGCTCTCGTTTTCTTCTGTGTTTTTCTTTTCTTCTTTTCTCTCTTCCCATTTCGTCTGTTGTGCCGAGGATGTACCCCGACACAAACATCATAATTAAAGCTATAGACACATAAATTATATCACTCGTGGTTGTTGCTATCATTTTTTGACCTCCAAAAAATATAATATCCAGTAATATCTACAATTGATTTGACGTCACTATATTTTTTATATACCCCGTGTGTATGCAAATCGTTATCGTCTGGGAAATACTCAAATTCCTGCCCCAACAGCACTAAACCATTAGTGCCTATTTTAACGCCATCTATAAAAACAACGTCCCCGTAACGACCGTTTTGCATATCTTCCATGATTTTTCTCAGTTCGTGATTGAAATCGACATATATGCTGCTAATCCCTGTGTATTCAATTCTAATACTACTATTATAAAACGCAATCTCAGTTTCGCCTAAAATAACGTCACGTCCTCTAAATATAATGTGGTCGTTGATTGTAACTAAAGCTCCATCATCCATAGCGGCTTTCACAAGCTCTTCCAACTCTCTTACAGGTCTGAGAGGTGATACGCCGGTTTCTTTCACAATATTTCTAGTAACAAACATCGGTTTTGTGAAATGGATAGAACCGTCTGTAAATCTGTGGAAGCTGTACTCACCATTTTTGAGCATATACTCATTGTACTCCTGAGTGTGTTTTTTGATTAAATCAATTGTTCTTGGCATTTTATACCTCTTTCTCCCCGCTGTGCCGATAGGTCAGCAGTTTATATATTTTAGATATTAAAACCAATTCTTAAATCTTTATAACTGACACATGCCATAATTTTGTTCCGGTTTCTGTCATATATAAATAATTCGTCGTTATCATCGTCAAAGCGCAGTCTGATGTGCTCGTAACAAAAATAAATACTGTTTATAAAAAAACCCCCACATTTACCACCAATAACCCTCCTATATGCTTTGTTAATCTTTCGAATTTCTTTGATAAAATCTTTTTTTGTCATTTCAACACTCTCCTTTTCTTGTTGCTATCTCCTTGCTATGATTATATAATATCACATTTATACCGCATTGTCAATAGTTTTTATAAAATTATACCGCAATTATTGTCTGCCTGCAGCGCACAGTATGTCCGCCAGAGACATACACATGTGTCCGTGTGGGGAAGACAGATGTCCGTCCACCACGGACTTGAGCTGTCTCTTATACACATCTGACGCTGCCGACGACTTAATAGGTG
>ERZ1694968.758-NODE-758-length-13480-cov-59.978696_pt1 | contig 13480 bp, 10 predicted proteins | sample MGYA00581610_ERZ1694968 | MGnify/ENA primary metagenome ERZ1694968 (study PRJEB42213, sample SAMN07424363) | human gut metagenome | biome: ENVO:00009003; feature: ENVO:2100002; material: ENVO:00002003 | host: Homo sapiens | place: USA | collected 2014 ... | reverse complement strand
AGTTCTCCCAGGACTTTCGCGGCAGCCGAAGAAGATGTCAAAGTTGGGTTCTTGGAACCGTCCAAAGTACGGAGCCAAGAGAAGGTGTCGGACTGGGGCAACTGGTCCTCAAACTCATCTGTTCCGGCTGCCGCAGCGGCAGCAAATGTTGATATTTCTGATGCAGCGGAAACAATCCGTGCGGAAACTAATTCTGTCATCTCATCGACGGTCACCTGTCGTTCGTTGCCGTTTTTATCCACAGCTTTGAAGCCAACTATATTTTCTAAATTCAAATCACTCATAATATCCAAATTTTATAAAGTTCTTATATAAGTTTTCCACGCTTTTGAAGTGCCGCCAATCGATTTGTACAGCTTCTTCCTGCCACCTTTTATCTTGTACCGGGAAAGGTTGCTTCCGTCGTAGTTCACGGGATAATCCAAATTGCCCTCGTTGGCATACGCCTCCATTTCGTATGAGATGGTATAATATGCCGAACTCGCAGGATGGCAGATAGGGTTTCCCTTAACCCACTCGACAAAATACCGCCAGTAGTATTTTACCCATGAGCCGATAACCTGTGCCTGACGCAGGTGTATGGTTTCGTGCGTCAGGCTTTCCTTACCCGCATAGGTCTGCATATACCTATCTATGTTCTCCTTGTTCTCGGCACGGTATATCATCCGTCCGCACCACATCATGAAACGGTATCCCTTGAAAGGATAATGCTTCATGGAAAGCAGCTCAGGAGTATCAAAATCACCCGGCTTGCTTGAGAACAGCATCTTGATTAATTGCCATAATTCTTTCATAAGCATATCTTTTATGTTATTAAATCCATACGTGTTATATACCAATGGTTGTTAAAGGCTATCATCTCCAAGACATAAGGCCTTGCCATCTGAATTTCTGTTTTATTATTGTAAGCTCCCACAAGTCCACAGAAATAGTTCGTAGCCTTGTATTTATCCGGGTTCTTGGCCGCCCTTGATGTCAAATCGACCACAAACTCCAGTTTCAATCCGTTCCATGATGATGCAGGAGGGAGGGTTATGGTTCCGCCCAAACCGTCAGCAGAGAAGAATGTAGATCCCTGAGTAGACGGATTCACGGTCATATTGCCTTCCGAATCAGCCAGACTATCCATATCGCTTCCCGGTGAGTAGAGAAGAGTGGCGGTGATAACACCCGATACGTTGGTATTTCCCGCTGCATTCCACGATATGTTTCCGTCAGCCAGTTTCCCTGACCCATCTTCTTTCAAGAGCACTTTACCGCCCCCCAGTTTGATATACGCATCATTCTTCTTGCCGGACATCTCCATGTTCCCGTTCTGGCTCTTCATCATGCCATTTTTATACATAAATCCGGCTACATTCGCACCATCGGCAAACAGGGTGTCAGTAGCGATATTCACAAACTTCTGCATGGCTTCCCAATTGGAATCACCGTTGACAGATGTGGGTGCATCGGTAACGGAAGCACCGTAATTCTTTACAAGGAAATTATAATAAACTCCCCCTATCAGATATATGACCTTATCCCGGTAATCCGCATTCCAGACATAAGTCTGTCCTGATGCGAATACACCTCTGTCACGGGGAAACGCCCCTGTTGCTCCGGTTGCTCCTATGGCACCATCATTTGCAACACCCACCCCTTTTTCAGCGACAAAATTATTATTCCATGCGTTCGCGTCCGATGCGGATTGATAAGCCCGGACGGCAAACTGGGTGTATCCGGCTGTCGCAGGTACGGATATCTGATTGCTTAGGGTAGCACCTACATGAGCCAGCCAGCTTCCGTTGTATTTGCGGGCTGCCAGATAAAGCGTGCCACACGTGCTTACATTGCCTGCCACATTCTGTTTGCAAGTGACAAGGAATCCAGACGGGGATGGCGTGCCCGTACTGGTGAAGTTGATCACGCTGACAGGACTGTCCAGCCAGTAGGATGCCGACGGTCCGACGGGGGCAACCATCTCCTGCCAGTCCGCATGTACCGTCCGGTTCGCAGATCTGCCGGCGAGGATGTATCCGCCGTCTCTTTTCCTGCGGAGTCTGCCGTTTCTGAACTTGGCGATTTTAATCGGAGGGTTGGAGGTTTCAACCTTGCTTAAGTAAGATCCTCCGGCAAACGATACTGTGCTGTTTTTCGCATACGGAGTGTTGGCGGACTCCCAATGACCTGCGGCTGTGATGCTCTCACCATCCTTTCCGTCACTGCCGTCCACAACCATCGGGACAGTCTCGACATCAACCGCCTGACCGTTCACGTAGAACACGAACTTCAAGCTACTGGTAAAATTACCGGAAGCCACCCCGACACCATCACCGATGGGAACCTCGGCCGCACCGTCACGACTGTACTTCAACTCCCCGTCCGTTGTGGCCGTAGTGACCGCACCGACTGTCTTCATACGCCGACAGGATACCGAAGCCACACTGTAACCGCCGTTCTTGTTCTTGCTGACCATCGTGGCCGAAGTGACAAGGCTATAAATTACCGCATCGGAACCGTCCGCCCCGCCACGGACACCAGTTATCTTGAAAGTCAGTTCACGGGTATAGAGCTGCCCGTTCTTCATTGCAGCCAGTGTGATGGTGACCGTATTCTGTTCCGGAACCGACTTTCCGGCAGCAACGGATATCGCCACCGCTCCGGTGGCCTTGCTTGTGCTTGCCGTGAAACCGGCAGGCGTGCTGACTGTCAAAGATTCAAGGGTGAGTTTCTCGGTACCGTACCACATGGACACATGGGTAGTCCATGACTGTGCGGAAGTAGTAACGCCGGTACTGGTAAGAGCGACGCTCACCATCTCATTGTCAAGGTCGGCCATGACATTCGACTCCCCGTCCTTACTCCAACGGTGCACAGGGGCCGGAGTGCTCCATTCACTCCATACTCCATCACGCTTCACACGTTTGCACGCCCATTCCACCTGATGGTCGGCATCCACGCCAAGAAAATCATCTGTCCAGCCTTCCGGTATATAATCATCCTGCTGCTTCGATTCCGGCTTGTCAGGGGTAAGGCCGATGATGTTGGTACGGGTGTAGATCCACTCGTAACCTTTGCCGTCCTTACCGTCAGTTCCATCTTTGACCATGACCATCCACAAACCATTCCGGTATATGTAAGTACAATGGTCAGCCGTATTTCGGTAGCTGTCACCCTCCTTGGGATTGGACGGATGGGATGCGAATTCACCAAGGAAGGTGATGCTTTCGCCTTTCAGCTCACGCCCGTCCAAAAGCATCTCCCAGTCTTCATGCACGGTCCAGTCGGCTGACTTCCCGGAAAGGATATAACCGCCATCCTTTTTGCGACGATAACTGCCATTCTTGAACCTTGCGATCCTGATGGGAGGATTGGATGTTTTCACCTTGGAGATAAAAACACAGCCCGCCAAAGTGACCATGGTATTGACCTCGTATGGGGTCTTAGAGGATTCCCAATGACCGCCACCTATTACAGACAGGCCCGGATCACCCTTGTCACCTTTGGCGGCTGATACAAGCCAGTCCGGATTGTTTTCGGATGGCTCGGAAGTAGTGCCCTTGTCATTGACGCACAACCATGTGGAACCGTTATGGGGCACACGGGAATAATACGCATACTTCCTGCCCGGCTCCCAGCTAGGGAAGTCGATAGGAACGCGGACTGTGCTACCGGTAATTTCATCAATTTGAAAAATCAATCCCGTCATGATGATATCCTGCAATACTGCCGAGAACCTGTCGCAGTTGATCCCATTGATGGTCATACCCTTCTTCTTGCCGAACCAGCTCTTCATCTGTGCCGACTCCGGGTCCCAGGTGTTGGCATTGTCAACAAGGGTGATGCAGCAGTTACCGTCACGCACGTCTATGATGATATAAGTCTGACGCTCCTTGTCGGTGAAGTTCCCCGTCTGTCCGAGACGCATCTCGTTATGGGGAACGAACTCATATCCGGGACGCGGAACCATCACGAATGTCTTCTCGTCGTAATCTGCGGAAGTGATACGGTACTGTATTTTCCGGAAACCAATAAAGTCACCGGTAGTGACGTTTTTGTCATGCCAGAAGCCTAGGAGGATATCGTCCGGCTTCTGTCCCAGCGGTACACCATCCTCCAGATCAGGGGTGACAGTATAGCTGCCGTCACTATTGGCGACAAAGCTTTTTATCTTCAGCCCTCCGCCGGGACTTATAGTATTATATCCTTCAAAATAGGTCTGACGGTTGAAACGAAGTTCTGGTACACTCAGAGAGCTGCGCAGGACCAGAGCCTCCAGCTCGGCACGGGCGTCCTCACCGATGTAACCTCCAGAAACGCCGGTAACGAAATCACCGAACTTGGCGTATTTCTTGATGACGGTTCCGCCCAATAATGATAAAAGAAAATTTGTAGAATCCTCCTTGTCTTTGCGCAAAAAGTATTTGGTGAGCTTTTCTATATCAGAATTATCCATGTTTTCTAGAATCCCGATAAATATGCGCCCAATTCTTTCAGCTGTATTCTCTCCTTCTGTAGATGCGTTTCTTACTTGAAAAGCCAGTTTCTTTAATATGTCAACAGAATCGCTCATTCTCCTATTACACGAAAAACAGTTCTATTAGATTTTAATTTCCCTTCACCGTTATAAAGTGGCATACCGCATTCTTTTAGGTAAAGTACGCATTCTTTCAGGTAGCGGTCAGCTATACTACATGCATCGCTATACACCATCATCTTTTCCTTGAATACTGTATGACTGCTATATTCACCTTCCTTGTTTACGAAGCCGAAACGGGATACATTCCCATCTCCATTTTTGACAATACAGGCATAGGTATAATAAGCCAAAGCTACGCGAAGTCCAGTGATGATTATCTTCTTTTTACATTTAGTTTCATAAGTACCTCCGTCAAGCAGTAGCTGGTATTTTTCAGGATTTTTTTTCACGTCAAGGAACAGTTCGTCTCCCAACGCTGATTTGATGTAGATATTCTCCGACTCACGGATGTAGGTTTCTATCTTGTCAGGATCGAGATGTACAGACATTCCGCGAGACAAAGCCGATACCTCATCTGTTGTTATTAGATACTGCTGCATTTCGTACATACTTTAATGGTTCAACACTATAATCATTAGAGGGGTTGACTACCTCATACCAATAGCTGAATATACGGCTAAAGGTACGCTCTATTAAGCGCTGTTGCTTGCTTACGATAGAATTGTAATACTCGAAAGCATCTTCCAAAATATCGCCTGAGAATCCGACTTTACCAATACGGATGCAATACCATGGCTCTTGGCCATAAGCTGAATAAATACGTTCAACCACACTTGCGTCAGTAACGGTAAATTCTTTGTCGTAATTTTGTGAGTTCATATTTACTATTTCAGGCTTTTCCTCATCGTTTTCTAAAGTAACTTCCATGATCTTTGCTGCATTCGTATCACCTTGCAACTGGATGAGTGTATTTGAGAAACTGTCATCATCGTCTGTATCTTTCACTTCGTTGCCTTCTTCGTCAAAGGTTATGTTCGATCCCTTTTTGGTGAATATCATAGCGCCAGGGAAGAAATTATTTCGTACATTTCTGTACTTGACATTGGACAGACCTTCATCGGTACTCATCTCTGTAGCTACTCGGTCACCTTTTCCGACTGGATAAGTATTTTTCCCGGCCATTGACACCCATAGGATTTGACCTTTGTAGTATTCAATGCCTCCGGCAGCTTCTATTTGAGCCAGTATCACATCTTTTTGAGGGTTAAAAACATCTATATAGTCGATGTTTTCTTTCTTGACCTGCAGAGCTTTCCCTTTACGTGTCTTCTTTCCGCTCCAGTCTGGATGTACTGCTATTTTTGCCACATAACCGTTTTCATCTTCTTCTGTCAGACGGCAATTTTCAAATGGTACGTGCTGCATCTCCACTATCTCACAGAAAACATTGTAGTTAACATGGATTGCTATTCCATTGAGTTCGGACATGTCTTTACATAGTAACATGTGCACATCATCCAATGTGTCACCTTTTCGATTGACTACATATTTGGAAAAAGCAACCTCACGGAATCCGTTTCCTTCAATGAAGTCAGCGAAACGGTCTGAGCATTCAGATGCAGTAGAGCTTGCAGCAATGATATTCTTTAATGTCTGCGGATATAGGTTGTCCTGTCCGTAGGCTTGAATTCCTAGATTTTGTAAATAGCTTGTATCAATGCGGTTACTGCTTTTCTTTTTTAGATCTCTTACTCTCATATTCGCGAGGTTTACGTTCGTCCTTTATTTCTTTTATTCAACTTTATCTTCGCCTTCTCCATTCATTGCGTTCACAATTTCAATGGCCTTGCTTAGATGCAGATTCAGAACTTTTTTACTGATTTTCTTGCCGTTGATTTGGAAATCTTTCAACGTGTCAGCCACGGATTCTTCAGAAACTCCGTCTTGTAATGATTCTACCATTGAATCAAGCAGGCTTTGATTGTATCCACATTTGTTAACACGTTCTTTCCAGTCCGTAGGTATATGGGCGAAATAAATTTCACCTTTTGGATTTTTGGCAAGGTACTTTTCAGCAACTTCATCAGTGAGGTTGTCATTAGTGTACATTTTATTGCTTCCGAACTCCGGTTGAAGCAGGACACCATTCTTTAATATATAATTACATTTTTCTTTCATACGGTTATTCTTTTTGATGTAAACAGTCATTTCGATTACAGCATCGCGATAGCAGTCGTTACACGATGTCTTGGTGAATTCTTTTCCTAATACTTCCTTGTACAATCTTTCTATCTCCGATTTATCAGAAGAGGAGTAGGAGGGAAGATCTCCTAGCTCCTTTAATTTATCAACCACTTCTTCTAACTCCATAATCATTCAGCTGGTTTTGTCAGTGTTTCAACAAGCGTTTTTGTCGCATCGTAAGATGTTTTGTACAAGAATAATGCTGATTTGGGAACCTTGGTTTCTTGCAAAGAGATATTCCATCCCCCTTCCGTTTCTTCGGAATACTTGTCATTGCCGATCTCTGCGGCTTTCAAACCTTGGTAGTAACCGTAAACCTGGAAAGCTGAATCTCCCGGATTTTCGGTTTTATTTAACCCTTTGGCTTTATTTTCCAATACAACGACAAAATCACCGTTAGCAAGCCCGTCAATAATGTCATTGCATACATCGGGGTCATTTGCTAATACAACCATGTTCACTATGTTAGTAAACGTGTTACGATAGGTTCCTGTTGCCAAGGTTGTATTGGTACCAGTAAAGGGGGTTGCACCGAATACCTGTACCTTGTAACCTTTTTTACCTGTTTTCAGTGCAAGAGTTTCGATCACATTCTTACGGGTTGCGTTGAATGTAACCGCACCTAAATCCACGTCTGCGCGATTCATTATCACACCTTCCTGTTCCAGCCCGGGAACGATAGGATCATCGCACGATGGTGCGATGTCCTTTTTGATTGTTATATCACATATTGCCATATTTGCTCTTTTTCGTTAGTATGCTACCTGTACCAACTCATCTTCGCCAATCATGGAGCCTAATTTTCCTGTTGAATAAATGTAGTTCTTGCGGGCTTTCTTATCAAACCAGATATCCAAGTCCGACATCGGTTCGGTGCCCTCACATCCATACATCAAGTTCTCAGGAGAACATAAAACAGCACGATGCGGTAAGTTAAGTTTGGTTTTGTTGTTCTGATAGGCTTGAATAAATCTATCCCAAATGGAACATTTAACGATGGTTGTTCCATCGTATTTGCTGACCTCTACACCGTCAAATACAACTTCCCAAGGCATGATTACCTTGTACTTTTCTTTCATATTGTGAGTCAGAGCATCACACATTGACTTGGTGGCGAAAATTGCGCATCCGTCTTTTTGGAAAATCCGGCTGTCGGCATCTTGCAACATCGCATCGAATATTGATGTGGCAATGCCTGTTTCTTTCATCTTTGATTTTTGTAATGCATATGATTCTTCTGCGTTGGCTGCAATTTCAGTGTGCTGTTCGGTATTGTTGGTACAGATGGCAAACAGACGTTTGAAAAAACCGTCACATGTTTTAAATAGTTCGATGTTTACTCCGTCAGTGATTTGACCACCTCCAGTGACAGACGCTGCTGATTTATCTCCAAACCATGTAAAACGCCACATCATTTTCATCATAGCTTCAGACAGCTTCGGCAGTACAATACCGTCCATATATTCGGTCGATGTCAGGTCTCCTATATTTGTTCCCGTTTTAAGGCAGTACTTGGCAATGGTGTTTTCCAAGTCTGTATAGCACATTTCCAAAGGAATTTGCCAATCCCCGATTTCCCATTCCTTTTGGGCGGCAGCGATAGCCACTTTTTTATATTCAGGGTCGCATCCGGAGCCGGCTACTCCGATATCTTCCATTTCACCGATAAAACCTGCTTTTTTACCGTTAGTCACATTGGGCATAAACGTCATAAAACGCTCCATGTCCTCGTTTTGAAAGACTGTTAACTGAATAAGGTCTTTCAAGTCTTTTACAGCCTGATTATCAGGTGTAAGTTTGTCAAAATCTAAAATAGGCATTTCCCCTCCTTTTATTACTTGTTGTTTCTTTTTTCTCTTTCTTCACGAAGTTTTCTCTGAATAGGCGTTTCATTTTCTTCTACTCCTTTTATACCCTTGTTGAACGTTTGGGTACGAGCTGACACTTTATAAGTACTACAATGTTTTGCCAGCCAGTTTTCGCCTCCGGCCATACGGACTGCGTTCAGAATCTTGTTGTCCTCAATGGTACGGGCATTCGTCTTTAGAGAAGCATTCTCAGTTTCCAACTCTTCTATACGGGCTTTTAAAGCTTTCACTTCATCCTCTTCCAATTCATCAGGATCTTTAATTTCTGTAATAACGCCATCTGTCACAATGATAGTCTTTCCGTCAGGCATGACATGTTCGCCATCGGGACTTGCTGTATCTCCTACTTGGGGTTCACCTTCATCTCTTTCCACGGTAAGCGTGTTACCTTCGGCATTTGTCAATTCCATAGATACGACCTGTACGTCTTCAATTTTTTGATAGCCGCATTTGGCCAGCAGCCTGTCTATGATAGTCTGCTTCACTGTTACTTCTTTTTCTTTGTTCATTTTTTTGTTATTAAATGTGTAAGTTCTCCCTTTGGCAGTTGTAGGCATAAGAACGGTCGTGATAAAACCTAATTGTTTGGCTGTTTCACCACCAAACCAACCGGCTTTATTCATTTGGGCTTCGATAACTGAGGCTTCCGATCCTGTGCGTTCTACATACAAAGCTAGCATCTTGTTTTTTTCACTCTCCAAGTTTGATTTTATTGATTCTAGGGTTTCAAGATCAAGGTCTCCATCGTATGAAGCCATATAAGGCTTGTGAATAAGAAACTTTGCATGTGGATAAGCAAAACGTCTTTCTTTTGCAGCGGCCAATAATATCACGGTTGCCATGGATGCACATCGTCCTACTGCAGTACAGCTGATTTGCTTTCCTGAAGCACGTAAGGCGTCATAAATGGCATACCCTTCAACGGCATCACCACCGCATGAATGTATCTCAATATCAATAACGTGGTCATTCGGATCTATCCAAGATAGGAAATTTTGAATATCGGGAAAAGACAATCCCTCTTCACCAGTTAGATACCAATTTTCCATTTTGTCTTTATCCGCAACAATATCTTTGTTGATGTATAATTTCGCCATATATAATCTATTTTGAAGCAAAGGTAAAAAACGGTATATGGCTATAAGAATTTCAGAACATAATAGCACTGACACGCTTTGTCAGTAAAAAAATAGGGGGAAGATTATTCTTCCCCTTATTGAATTGAAACGTCAACGGACAACCTGTCAATGACTCTATAGATGGTCCTTTCTGAAATGCTGTATTCATCTGCCAGGTACTGCATGATATATGCCTTTTTATGACCTTCAGCCGTAAGACGGGTGTAGTCTTTATACATTTCTAGGTATTTAATATCTGATGCATCTAATGACATTTCAGACATTATCCTAAGAGTGTTCCTGTTTATATATAATAGTTCGTATGCTTTCATAAACTACCGCTTTCTTCTATGTATTTAATTCTATTCGCAACTGAAGTAAACTCTTCTACAGAAACGACAGGGGCAGGAGCCATCATCATTCCTTTGGCGACTGCTCTGGCCAGCATATCTTCGCCTAAAGTTTGATTATTCGTTGCTGTTACATTAATAGGTACACCTCCACCCATCATATTGAAGGATGATAGGATAGGGGCGAACATGGACGTAGCTTTGGCAGTTATAACGGATTCTCCATTCGACAATTGTGCCGGAATACTGTCGCTCGTTCCTGTCCCCGGTCCTGTAACCAAACCACCTTCTGCAAATTTAGCACTTTTTACTATCTTAACAGCATTTGCAATGTTAGAAAGGATTGTTGCAATACCTGATGCCATTGTAGCTATACCAAGAATACCTTTCCCTGATTCAGCGGATACCATTTTTGCGATCGCCTTACCTGAATTGATGGCGATCTCTGCCAAAGCCAACATTTTGCTTGCCATAGCAAATCCTCTGTCAGACTCCCCAATTTGTTCTGTGAGAGCTACAAGGCCATTTGTCACCTGTCCCATTGCTTCATATTTAGCTTGTTCTATTTCAATCTCCTTATCGCTCAGTTCTTTTTTGGATTCCAGATAAGCATTCTGTGCTTCCAGCTTGCGAAGATTGAATGCTTCTATACTTTCACCTTCCATTTGCTGCAGGCTATCGAGCTCGGCTTTCTTTTGTTCCATCCTTATACGAAGAATTTCCTCTTCGTTATCATATGCTTGTGCGATTTCCGTTTCAAAGCGTATGCGCATGGCTTCCTTTTGCTTGTTGATAATATTCTGCTCATGAGCTGTTGCCAGTTCGTCTATCTTGGTATTGTACTTTGCTTTAATGGCCAGTTTCATTTCTTCGGTCTGTTCTGTGCTGGTAAGTTCTGCCTCTTGTTGTGCTTGTAATTGTTGTATCTTTAACTGGTATTCCTGTTCGCTGCCTTCCTTGACCGATTCCAATTGCAGGGATATCATTTTTAAACGGTTCTCCAGTTCTTTTTTCAGCTCCTCATCGGACAGCTTGCTAAGCTCCATAGATTTTTGTTGTTCCAAAGCCTTTATTTTGGCGTTGATGGCTTCACGAGCCTTGGCGGTAAGGTTCTCTTCTTGCTTTAAACTGATTTGCAAATCCTCAATCTGCCGGGAATAGTTCAATTCAATCTCTTTCCGTGCTTGTTCTCTCTTGTCTTTCACCAAGGCAAGCATAGCATCTTCTGCTGCCCTTACTGCTTCCAGTTCTGTTTGCTTTGCTTCCTTTGCTTTGTCTGCACCTTCCTGGCGGATAGAGTTTAGGGTGTTTTGCTGCTCTGTCTGACGGGTGTAACTGCTTTCTTCCAATTCACTTAATCTGTTTACTTCTTCGCTTAATTTCCTAAGGTCATCAATAGTGCTTTCCGATATACCGATTTTTCCAATAGCTTCATCTGCTGTAATTGCTCCTTTTTGCATGTCCTCAATGGTCTTAAGGGCTTCCTTTGTTACTTTAGTATATCCGAGCATATTGGCAATTCTTGCTTTCGCTAAGTCTGTTTGGATTTTTAAGTCCTCTTTTTCCATTGCTGCAGCTTTTTCCGCAGCTTTGATACGTTCCTGTGTGGATAGGGTTTGGTCATCTGCAGCTTTTTTCAGCTTCTCAATTTCAGCTCGGTTAGAGGCACGTGACATGGACAGCATGACTTCCCTCTTGTCTATCTCATTCAAGACTTCTGCCAGCTTCCACGCCTGTTTGGTTTCATTGACTATTTCATCACCGATACCAGCGAATATGGATTTGGCATCATTCCCCGCCTGTTTGAAGTTCCCGGTAAACAGATTCACTAAAGCACTTCCCAACTTGCCTGCCCGGTCTATTAAGACATTTACAGTGGCACCCAGAGCCCCCATTATTTTATTGGCTGCTTCCACGCCCTTCTGTGTTTTGGTGAACCATGATACCAAAGATCCTAAAGCTACAATTAATACTCCAATACCAGTTCCAAGTAGAGCAACTTTCAACAGTTTCAAAACTTTAATCCAGCCGGTTGTGGTGGTCGAAACAGTAAGCATTTCTGTTTTTACTCCAGACAAATAATTTCTTACTCCACCCAAGGAGGTCACCATTACATTTATCTGCTGCACGAACGGGATATTGGCATTGGCGGCTTCCATTATAGCTTCCTTGTAATTGCCAACATTTCGGTAATACCGCTGTGTCTCTTCTTCAGCGCCCTTTAGAGCATCAGTAACCTCATTAATCTTGTTTTTCAATTCTGTGCCGCTAGCACCTTTACGTTCCGCTTCGGATAAAGCATCGTATTCAGCCGTTAGGTTTGACAGTTTGGCACGGAGAGAAACAAGGCTGTTTTCTTGTGCCTTCTCCTGCTTGAGCTGATTTTGCATTGTTTTCGTTATAATACGTATCGAATCATTCCAGTCTGCTATATGAATTTTAGAGTCTGCCATTTTCTCGTTATATTGTTTCCTTTCTATGTCTCCAGCCTTTAACTGTTCCTTCAGTTTCGCCTCTGCTTCTTTGGCTTTGTCGATTTTTGTCTGATACTCGGCTATAGCTTTGATAGCCTCATTATAATTCACTTTGATATCAAGTATCTTTTCTACTTTGTCTGCCATAATTTTAGATGTCTAATTGTAATAATTCAACATTTGCTATTCCTGTATTTTCTGCTGTAACGGATAGAATTGCATAATATTTCCCATATTGGGCCAGATATGCTGGAGTGGTCATATCTAAGTCTCTCAAGTCTTTTTCTGTTATTTCTATTTTTTCTTTAATGATTTTGGGGGTATACACTGCATTTTGAAAGCTTGTGTAGAATCTTTTTATGATATCTGTGAACGACAATTGTGTGAAGGTTCCATTTGATAGACCTCCATTGTTTTCCTCGAGAAGTATTCTTGGTTGAACTTTTTGCAGTTCAGCCTTTCCCTCTCCGTCATATTTGTACAATCGTATGAATGCTGTAATTCCTCTCATGTCGCATCCTGCAAATTTCAACTCTGCCATTTCTCTAGACTTCTCTAATGAGCTGATCAAGCAAGTAATTTCTCCACTGTAGTTGCCTTTTACCGTATCATCGTCTTTGTATTTAAGTATATTTCTTTGTGCAAAGCCATCGATAGTGAATTTCATTTCTTTAGGCTTGTTGGCCATATACGATGCTATTACCCGTCTAGTCCAATTGTACGCTTGTTCTTTTTTCTTTATGATATCATCGACAGACATAAATCTTATAATGTTCGTGCCTTCAATAGGATATGCAAATACGCCTAGCATGGTAGATATTGCTTTAATAAAATCAAGCTGTGTCATATCTGGCAAATTTGGTATAATGGGGTAATGACCATTCCCGTTAAGAATACTTTCGTCTGGTTGCTTGGGCGATACAAGGCTGTTTTCCATTCTTAGATTTATGATTCCATCTACACC
>ERZ1694968.751-NODE-751-length-13630-cov-6.139521_pt1 | contig 13630 bp, 9 predicted proteins | sample MGYA00581610_ERZ1694968 | MGnify/ENA primary metagenome ERZ1694968 (study PRJEB42213, sample SAMN07424363) | human gut metagenome | biome: ENVO:00009003; feature: ENVO:2100002; material: ENVO:00002003 | host: Homo sapiens | place: USA | collected 2014 ... | reverse complement strand
CCTATTAAGTCGTCGGCAGCGTCAGATGTGTATAAGAGACAGCAGGATATAGTCGGCGCAGCGGCCCACGAAAACGCACGATTCGCGCGAAGCGAGGTCGCGGATCACGTCGCTCTGGATTTTGAACAGCGCATCGCTGCTCAGCACGTTGCTCCCCGAATATTCGCTTCCGACGAACGGCGAACGCAGATAGCCGATGAAGGTCGCGAACAGGTTGCGCGACTCCTTTTCGTCGGCTTTCTCGAAAATTTCGGGGCAGATGCCGCTCTGCTCGGCGGCCAGATTGATCAGCTGCTTGTCGTAAACGCCGATTCCGAGTCTCGCCGCCACGGCCTCGCCGACGGCCTTGCCGCCGCTTCCGAGCTGCCGCCCGATATTGATGACGAATTTATCTTTCATAGTCGCGGATTATTCGGGATTGTTCGTTGCCGGGGCCGCATCCATCTTGGCCCGGAATTTACGCAGCTGGTAGGCCAGCATGCAGAAGGCCACGACCGACGCCAGCAGGTCCGAGAGCGGCATCGAGCACCACACGCCCCAGCTGCCGTCCCAACGGGTATAGACGTCGAAGATGTGCGGCAGGAAGATCAGCCCCGGCATCAGGAAAAGCAGCTGGCGCGAAAGCGACAGGAAAATCGCCTTGCCGGCCATGCCGATGCTCATGAAGAAGTTGGTGGCCACCATCTGGAACCCGATGATCGGGAAGCAGATGAAGACGATGCGCATGCCCTCGACGGACAGCCGGATCAGTTCAGGATCATTCGTGAAGGCCGACACCGCCAGCCGCGGGACCAGCTCGCCCATCAGGAATCCGGCCATCGTGACGCACGTGGCGCCGATGATCGTCAGCTTAAGCACGCGCAGCACGCGCTCGTACTGCCGGGCGCCGAAATTATACCCCGCGATGGGCTGCATGCCCTGATTGATGCCCATGACGATCATCACGAAGAAGAACGCCAGCCGGTTCACGATGCCGTAGGCGCCGATCATCAGGTCGCCGCCGTATTGTTTCAGCCCCTTGTTGATCAGGATCACGATGAAACAGGCCGCGAGGTTCATCAGGAAGGGCGACATGCCGATGGCCAGAATGTCGCGCACGATCTTGCGGCGCAGACGGTAGATGCCGGGCCTGAAATGGAGCAGTTCGCTCTTATCCGAAAGGATATGGAACTGCCAGACGAGCGCGATGACCTGTGCCAGTATCGTGGCGACGGCCGCGCCGCGGATGCCCCACCCGAAACCGTAAATGAACAGCGGGTCGAGCGCGGCGTTGATCACCACCGTATAGATCGTGGCGTACATCGACTTGCGCGGGTGGCCCGAAGCCCTCAGCACGGAGTTCAGTCCCAGATACATATGCGTGATGACGTTACCCAAGAGGATAATCGTCATGTAGTCGCGCGCATAGCCTATCGTCGCGTCGCTGGCTCCGAAGAAATAGAGGATCGGGTCGAGAAACAACAGCGTCACCAGTCCGAACGAAAGACCGATTATCAGATTCAGCACCACCACGTTGCCCAGAATGTTCTGGGCCGTTTCATAGTCGCGCTGGCCCAGACGCATCGACACCAGCGTCGCGGCGCCCACGCCCACCAGCGAACCGAACGCCGCGGCGAGGTTCATCAGCGGGAAGGTCAGCGCCAGCCCCGAAATGGCCAGCGGCCCCACGCCGTGGCCGATGAAGATGCTGTCGACCATGTTGTAGAGCGAAGCGGCCGTCATGGCGATGACCGCCGGCACGGCATATTGTACGAGCAGTTTGCGGATACGCTCCGTTCCGAGTTCCGCAGCCGCTCCCTTTATTGTTGCAGACATAATTTCCTGTTCATATTTCTGTAGAGTGCCGATTTCCCGGAATCACCTCCCTGACATGCGGCCCGACGCCGCCCGGCACGGCGGACATCCTGCATACCGCCCGAACAACGCCCCGGACACTGCCGGCAGGCGGCAAAAACCGTGCACCGCACTCCGGCGTCCGTTCCGGCGGGCGGCGCCCGAAAATCGGGAGACAGCTATTCCAGCTCCCAGTCGCTGCCGTCCTTGCGGTCCTTGACGCGGATTCCGGCGGCGGCCAGCCCGTCGCGGATACGGTCGGAAGCGGCCCAATCCTTCGCGGCGCGGGCCTTCAGACGTTCATCGAGCAGCATCTCGACCAGCGGCGTCACGTAGTCGCGGCCCGAAGCCGAGCCGGCTGCCTTCTCGTCGCGCAGGCCGAGAATGTCGAACGCATAGCGGCGAACGGTCGTCTTCAGCGTTTCGAGGTCGGCGGCCGTGATGGTCTGCCGGCCCTCCGCAAGCTGGTTGATGACGCGCACCCAGTCGAACAGCGCCGAAATGACCATCGGCGAATTCAGGTCGTCGTCCATCGCCGCACGGCAGCGTCCCGCCAGTTCGGCCGGATCGACCGTCGAGACGTCGGCGGGCTTGATCCTGCCGAGCGCCTCGACGCCCTTCATCAGGCGGTCGAGTCCCTTCTCGGCGGCCTGCAGCGCCCCGTTCGAGAAGTCGAGCGTCGAGCGGTACTGCGCCTGCAGCACGAAGAAACGGATCGTCATCGGCGAATAGGCCTGCGCCAGCAGTTTGTGGCTGCCGGTGAAAAGCTCTTCGAGGGTGATGAAGTTGCCCAGCGACTTGCCCATCTTCTGGCCGTTGATCGTAATCATGTTGTTGTGCACCCAATAGCGGGCCGAATCGTGGCCCAGCGCCGCCGTGGACTGCGCGATCTCGCATTCGTGGTGCGGGAACATCAGGTCCATGCCGCCGCCGTGGATGTCGAAACGCTCGCCCAGATAGCGGGTGCTCATGGCCGAGCACTCCATATGCCAGCCGGGGAATCCCTCGCTCCACGGCGAAGGCCAGCGCATGATATGTTCGGGCGACGCCTTCTTCCACAACGCGAAGTCGTACGAATGGCGCTTGTCGCTCTGACCGTCCAGCTCGCGGGTGTTGGCGACGATATCGTCGAGGTTGCGGCCCGAAAGCCGGCCGTAATTGTATTTCCGGTTGTACTTCTCCACGTCGAAGTAGACCGAGCCGTTCGACTCGTAGGCGAACCCGTCGGCCAGAATCTTCTTCACGAACTCGATCTGCTCGATGATATGTCCCGACGCATAGGGTTCGATCGAGGGCGTCTCGACGTTCAGGGCCTCCATCGCACGGTGGTAACGCTCCGTGTAGTAGTGGGCCACCTCCATCGGCTCCAGCTGTTCGAGCCGGGCCTTCTTGGCGATTTTGTCCTCTCCCTCGTCGGCGTCGTGCTCCAGATGTCCCACGTCCGTGATGTTGCGCACGTAACGCACCTTGTAGCCGCTGGCCTTGAGGTAGCGGAACAGCAGGTCGAACGTCACGGCCGGACGGGCGTGGCCCAGATGCGGGTCGCCGTAGACCGTAGGGCCGCAGACATACATGCCCACGCGGCCGGGAGTCAAAGGCTCGAACTCCTCCTTGCGGCGGGTGAGCGTATTGTAAAGTACGAGTTTCGATTCCATAATTATCCGAAAAATTTACCGCAAAAATAAGAAATTTAATCGACATGCGCCAGAATCGCGGAATTAATCGTACCTTTGCGGCGACAATAATAGCACGCGCCGGTCTGACGCCACCCGTTTTTCCCTACCGTATATTATGCGACAATACGAATTATCCGGCTCCCAGAACCGGAATAAAACCGATATGCAATGACATTCAAGGAACTGAACCTCATAGAACCCATCATGCACGCCGTAGCCGAGAAGGGCTACGTCACCCCCACGCCCATTCAGGAGCAGGCCATTCCGCCCGCACTCGAAGGACGCGACCTGATGGGCTGCGCCCAGACAGGAACGGGCAAGACGGCGGCCTTCACGCTGCCGATCCTGCAGCTGCTCTCGGCCCGGCCCCGCACCAAAGGACGCCGCCCCATCAAGGCGCTGGTGCTCACGCCCACGCGCGAACTGGCTATCCAGATCGACGAGTGCTGCCGCGACTACGCCCGCTACACCGACCTGCGCCACTGCGTGATCTTCGGCGGTGTCAACCAGCGTCCGCAGGTGGACGCCCTGCAGCGCGGCGTCGACCTGCTGGTCGCCACGCCGGGCCGCCTGCTCGACCTGATCGGACAGGGATACGTCTCGCTCTCCGACATCCGCTTCTTCGTGCTCGACGAAGCCGACCGGATGCTCGACATGGGTTTCATCCACGACATCAAACGGATACTTCCGCTGCTGCCCAAAGAGCGGCAGACGCTCTTCTTTTCGGCGACGATGCCCTCGGACATCGTCACGCTGGCCAATTCGATGCTCCACGACCCGGTGCACGTCACCGTCACTCCTCCGGCGTCGGTCGTCGAGACGATCAGCCAAAGCGTCATGTTCGCCGAAAAGGCCGAGAAAAAAGACCTGCTCATCAGCCTGCTGCGCGAACGCTCCGAAGGCTCGGTGCTGGTTTTCTCGCGCACCAAGCACGGCGCGGACCGCATCGCCCGCATCCTCACCAAAGCGGGCATCGAGGGGCGCGCCATCCACGGCGACAAGTCGCAGGGGGCCCGCGAACGGGCCATGAACGATTTCCGGGCGGGCCGCTGCCGCGTACTGATCGCCACCGACATCGCCGCGCGGGGGATCGACATCAGCGAACTGCCGCTGGTCATCAATTACGACCTGCCGGAAGTGGCCGAAACCTATGTACACCGCATCGGACGCACGGGACGCGCCGGGCACGACGGCACGGCGATCGCATTCTGCTCGGAAGACGAACGCCCGCTGCTGAAAGACATCCAGAAACTGACCGGACTTGTCCTCGATCCCGATTCCGGACGCCTCACGCCGGGCATGCAGACCGACACGAAATCCCCGCGGAAACAGGAATCCTCCAAGCAGGCCGCACCGAAGCAGGCCGCACAGGGCGCCGCCGACCGGACGCCGGCCGGACAAAGCGGAGATGCAAAAGGGCCGCGCCGACACAGGCGAAACGCCCCGAAACGGGAAGGACAAGCCCAGAGCGCACACGCGCCGCAACCGCAAAACGGCGGAGGACAAGCGTCCGAAAACCGCGAACCGGGCCGCCGCAGGCCGCACCGCCGCAAACGCAGCGACCGGAAATCCGAAGGGCAGCGTTCCTGAAAAGAAAAGTATCCCAGCAAAGGGAAATCATCCCTGAAAAGGGAAAGCGTCCCGGAGCGGGGAAGCGTCCCAGAAAAGGAAACGCCGAAAACAGAAACCGGGCCGGACAACCGGCCCGTCATGTCATCCGGAGGAGTGCGCCGAAAGCAACCCTCCGCGGATCAGAAATCCAATAACTTATACCGGGTCCGGACTTCGGACATCGCCATCGGCTCCTCGTAATGCCACCACTCGCGGCGGTAGGGCACCAGCCCCGCTTCGCGCATCACGCTTCCGAGCAACTGGCGGTTGCGGCAGGCTTCGGCCGAAATGCGTCCCTCGGCCGCCAGCGCGGGTTCGTCGCCCGTGTGGGCCTCGTCACCGAAGAAATCGACCGGAGTTCCCATATCGACCGGAGCGCCGGTCTCGTCGAGCAGCGTCACATCGACCGCAACGCCGTAGTTATGACGTCCGCCGCGCGTTCCGTCGGCTACGTAAACCTGATTCGGCGTACCTTTGACCAATTCGTACATCTGCCGCTGCACGCTGACCGGACGCGCGGCGTCGCACACCAAGAGCCGCCATCCGGGACGACGCTCCCGCAGCAGCCGCTGCGCCGCAGCCACCTTGCGCGCGAAATGCGGAAGCAGGTAGGCGGTTTCCAGATCGCCGTAGACGTCGCGGCGCATGAAATTATCCGGGGCCGAGTACATCAGCTTCACCCGCAGCGTCGAATCCACGGCCAGTACATCCACCAGCCCCGCCCGGCGCATCTTGGCGTCGAAGCCCTCTTGGGCCTGCACGCCCCAGCAAATCACAACCGCTGCAAACACCATCCAAACTCTTCTCATAACAACATCTCCATTTTCCAGCTCAAAGATAATCAATTATCTGCAAATCAAAAGACACCGTCGGGCGTACCGGCGCGGCAGGCCGGCCCGTCCGGATAAAGCCCCGTTCCGGGAACCGCCGCAAACGCCGCACACACCGTTCCCAAACAAATGAACGGCAGCCCCGAAGATAGCGCCGTCCATCCGACACACGCATATCGACTATTCCGTCAGAACCGAAAATTCCGCGATGCCGGGACGGTAGCCCGCAGCGAGCGACAACGCCTCGAACCGGACGGTACGCCCGCGCAGCGGCTCGAATTCCACGACCTGCTCCACCGGATTGTTGACGATATTCGAGAATTCGCCCTCCGCCGCCGTACGGCCGTCGACCGACACGCGGTAGCGGGTCACCACGCCGCTCGCCCAGCGACTTTGGTCGGGCGTGTAGGCAAATCCCCTGAAAGTCCGCTCCTCCCCCGTATCGGCGGAGAATCCCGCAACGCCCGCGGGCAGATAGACGACGGTCGAGACATCGCCGTCGAAAAGCCCGGCAGCCTCCTCGTCCGGAAGCTCCTTCACGCGAAACGCCCCGCAGGGAATATCGAAACCGCGCGAAGCCACGGCGCTCGTACAACCGTCCTCCGGGTCCCGGACAAGCGCCTTGACAACGCCCCGGCCCGTCATCGGAAAAGGTTTCGTGTACAGCTCCGAAGAAGGTCCCGGCTCCGTCCCGTCCAGCGTATAGCGGATTTCCGCCTGCGTATCGCCCGCAGCGAGCGTCACCTCGCCCGCACCGTTGCGCACGATGCGCGGCTCTTCGAGCAGCACGGGCGCATCGTAGGCTTCCACATTGGAGATGCAGAGCGGACCGCGGGCCTGCCCGAAACGGACGCGGAGCGCCGGAGTCGTGACCCCTGCGAAACGAATGATCCGCTTGTATCCGATCGTCGTCATTTCCTCCGCGGTTTCGACGGGCCGCCACGTATCGCCGTCGAGCCATTCGACGGCAAAGCGTCCGACGCGCTGTCCGAGCGGAATATATTCCTGAAGCAAAATGCGGTTCACACGGCGCGGCTGCTCAAACCGCAGCGAGAGCGTCGCCGCCGTCACGCCGTCGTCGGTAGCCCAGTAAGTATCGGCCCTGCCGTCGACGGCTTTCGCCGCGGAGAACCGGCGCGCCCCGCCCCGCACGTTGTCGGCCGTCGCATGGGCTTCGGCGAGAAGGTCGTGCGCGAACTCCGCATCGAGCGCACGGCGCCACTCCATGATACGCGCGGAATCCGCAGGGTCGATGCGGCCGGAGCGATCGACCGGAAAATTGAGCAGCAGATTGGCGTTGCGCCCCACGCTTTCATAATAGATGTCGATCAGCCGCGAGAGACTTTTGAGCTGGTGGTCTTCCCGCGGATGATAGAACCAGCCCGGACGTATCGAGACGTCGCACTCGCCCGGCAGCCACGTATCGCCGTCGGACTCGCCGCAGGTGAAATCATTGAGCCGTTCGTCGCCGCGGCCCTTTACCATGCTCCAATTCGTCTGTCCGGCCCGGCCCTCTTCGTTGCCGATCCAGCGGATGTCGGCGCACGTGCCGCCGAAAATCACCGCTTCGGGCTGCAGTTCGTTAATCGTCCGGCGCGCCCGTTCGTAGCCGTAATAGGTCTTGGCGTCGATGCTGCGCTTCTCGTCCGCACCGCCGTACCAGCCGTCGCCGCCGTTCGCGCCGTCGAACCAGTATTCGAAAAGCGGCCCGTAACCGGTGAGCAGTTCGCGCATCTGGTTGTGGAAATAAGCGACATACTCCTCCCGCCCGTATTCCAGATGGTTGCGGTCCCAAGGCGAAAGATAGATGCCGAACTTGAGTCCGTGCCTGCGGCAGGCATCGGACAGCTCCCGCACCAAATCCCCCTTGCCGCCGCGCCATGGGGAGTTCTTCACGCTGTACTCGGTATAGGCCGAAGGCCAGAGACAGAACCCGTCGTGGTGCTTGGCCGTGAGCATCACGCCTTTCATCCCGGCGGCCCGGAACGTCCGCACCCACTGGTCGCAATCCAGATCCGCAGGGTCGAACGTCGAAGCCGGAGTATCGCCGTACCCCCATTCCATGTCGTTGAACGTATTAAGCCCGTAATGGACGAAGGCGTAGGTTTCCAGCTGCTGCCAAGCGAGCTGGCGGGCATTCGGCACCGGAAAAAGCGGCGCGGGAGCTTCGACGCGGCCGCATGCGGCCGCGAAGAGCAGAAAAACGGAGAGCGTTTTTTTCATGGAAGGACAATTATTCGTTAAAATTAAACAAAATCGGAAACATAACGAAAAATCAGGCGGCAAAAACAACCGGCCGCATTCGCCGCACGGCGGCCCTGCCGCGACCGGGGAATGACGACCGGCGTCCGCCCGCGCAGCACCTGCCGCCTCCGGCAGAGAGCCTGAAACAGAAGCTCCCGCGGCCCGGCCGCCGAAAAGCCCTAAAAATAAAAACTTTCCGCCTCGGCGGGTAATATTGATTGGATTTCGCCGTTAAATGATTACTTTTGCACGAAACAAAGCGAACATACCGAAAACAATATGACATTCTTCAAACGCTGGAACAACATCGTCGGCTGGGCGGTCTTCGCCATCGCCGCCGCGGTCTACCTGATGACGATGGAACCCGTTTCGAGCCTCTGGGACTGCTCGGAATTCATTGCAACTTCCTACAAACTCGAAGTCGGACACCCTCCCGGTGCACCGCTGTTCATGATGCTGGCCCGGCTGGCGACCCTGTTCGCCTTCGGCAATCCCGACTACGTGGGAGTGGCCGTAAACGCCATGAACTCCATCGCCAGCGCGTTCTGCATCCTGTTCCTGTTCTGGGCCATCACCCATCTGGCACGGCGTCTGGTGACTCGCGGTGGCGGTGAGCTGACGCAGGCCAACACGCTGGCCGTCCTCGGCGCAGGCATCGTCGGCGCGCTGGCCTACACCTTCACCGACACGTTCTGGTTCTCGGCCATCGAGGGCGAGGTATACGCCCTCTCGTCGATGTTCACGGCGCTCGTGGTGTGGCTGATGCTCAAATGGGAAGAGGAGGCCGACGAACCCCATTCGTCGCGCTGGATCGTGCTGATCGCCTACATGATGGGCCTTTCGATCGGCGTGCACATCCTCAACCTGCTGACCATTCCGGCGCTGGTATTCATCTACTATTTCCGTAAGACGGAGAAGGTGACCTTCAAAGGCATGGTCTACGCCACGCTGATCGCGGGCGCCATCCTGCTCTTCATCAACAACATCATCATCCCCTACACGGTCTATGTCGGGGCGATGGTCGATCTCTTTTTCGTCAATACGCTCGGCCTGCCCGTCAATTCGGGCATCGTGCTCTTCGCGCTGGCGCTGATTCTGGGCTGCGGCTGGGCCGCATGGTACACCCACCGCAAAGGCAAGGTCGTCTGGAACATCATCCTGCTCTCGACGACGATGGTGCTCGTCGGCTTCTCGTCGTACGCGTCGGTGACGATCCGCGCCGCGGCCAATCCGCCGATGAACAGCAACAACCCCAACAACCCGCACGCACTGCTGTCGATGCTCAACCGCGACCAGTACGGCGACCGTCCGCTGCTGCTGGGCGCCTATTACTCCGCACCGCCCGAAGGCTACAAGGAAAAATCGTTCTACTACCTCGACGAGGACGGCAAATACAAACCCGCTTCGGTCATCACGGGTTACACCCACTCCCCCGAATTCGTACACTTCTTCCCCCGCATGTGGGATGCCCGCAAAGGCGAGAAGGAGTACAAGCAGTGGGGCGCCTACCGCACCCGGACCGACGTCATGCGCGACGACAAGGGTGAAATCCTCCGCGACGAACAGGGCCGTCCCGTACGGGGCGAGGTAGTCGATTTCGGCCGCAAGAAACTCTACAACGACGGTTACGAGGACCGCACGATCGTCGAGCCGACGTTCGCCGAGAACCTCAACTTCTTCTTCAACTACCAGCTGTCGTACATGTACTGGCGTTACTTCCTCTGGAATTTCGTGGGACGCCAGAGCGACATACAGCCCACACGCACGCAAATCACCGACGGCAACTGGCTGTCGGGCATCAAATGGATCGACGAGAAATTCCTCGGCCCGCAGGACGACCTGCCCCGCGAAATCGCCGAAAACAAGGGCCGCAACACCTACTATTTCCTGCCCTTCCTGCTGGGACTGATCGGACTGATCTACCAGCTGAACCGCGACGAACGCAACTTCTCGATCGTCCTTTGGCTCTTCATCATGACGGGCATCGCGCTGGTGTTCTATTTCAACACCTCGCCGGGCGAACCGCGCGAACGCGACTACGTCTACGCGGGTTCGTTCTATGCGTTCTCGATCTGGATCGGCTTCGGCGTGCTGGCGATCCGCGACCTCGTCGCATGGCTCACCAAGCGTAAAAACGTCACCGCGGCAGTTGCCGCGACGGCGGTCTGCATGGTCGTCCCGACGATCCTCGCGGCGCAGAACTGGGACGACCACGACCGTTCGCACCGCTACATGGCGCGCGACATCGGCTGGAACTACCTGATGTCCACGCTGCCCAACTCGATCATCCTCAATTACGGCGACAACGACACCTTCCCGCTGTGGAACAATCAGGAGGTTTACGGCGTACGTCCCGACGTGCGCATCATGAACACCTCCTATCTGGGCGGCGAATGGTACATCGACGAGATGAAGACCAAGGCCAACAAGGCGCCGGGCGTGCCCTTCTCGCTGCCGAAGAGCAAATACACCTTCGTAAACGACTGGGTGCCGGTTTACGACCGCGTCAACCGCAGCGTCGATATCAAGGAGGTGATGGACTTCATCCGCACCGACCATCCCGACTCCAAGATCAAGATGGCCGACGGTTCGATGGTGGACTACATCCCGACCAAGCGCATCGCGCTGCCGGTGAACAAGGAGAACGCCATCGCATCGGGCATCGTCGCCGAAAAGGACCGCGACAAGATGGTGGACACGGTTTACATCAACCTGCGCAAGAATTCGATCGACAAGAACCAGCTGATGATCCTCGACATGCTGGCCAACTTCGACTGGAAACGGCCTATCTACATGACGCAGGTCTACATCCTGCAGGATTTCGGACTGATGGATTACCTCCAGTTCGACGGCTACGCCTACCGTTTCGTGCCGATCCTCACCCCGATGCAGAATCCGTGGGAGATCGGGCGCGTGGACGCCGATTATGCGGCGCCGCTGCTGCGCGACACCTTCAGATACGGCAACCTCTCCGATCCGAGGGTATACGCCGACTACTTCATTCAGTATAACCTGAGCGCATCGCATGCACGCGACTCCTTCGCACGGGTCGCCAAGGAGCTGCTGCGGCAGGATCGGGCGCAGGAGGCGGTCGAGCTGCTCGACCTCGGACTCGAAAGGATGCCTACGTGGCAGATCCGTTTCACCGACACCAATACCTACCCCTTCCTCGAAGCCTATTACGCCGCATCGGCGATGGGCGTCGAAGAGGCCGCCGCCAAGGGCGACGCCCTGCTGCGCGAGTATGCCCAAACGCTGATCGAATACATCGAGTACTACCTACGCTTCGAGGGAACGCAGGGCGACATGGTATCGCCGATCCTCGACGAGAAACTCGACCAGCTGGGCGACATCTACTATCTGGCGACCTACGCCGGACGCAAGGAAGTCGTCGCGGAGCTGAACACCTACTACCGTTCGTTCGGAGTCTCGGAAGACAACCTCGTGGACGTCGGCGACAAGCCCCGTCAGGCCGACACGACGCTGATTCCCAAAGGCATGAACGAATAAAGACCCGCAATAGCGGAAACGCACACGCCCGGCAATGCAGTTGCCGGGCGTGTGCGTTTTTTCCGCAGGCCGTCCGAAAGCGGACAGACAGCGCGCCGAAGCTTCCGGGGCAGCAGCACCCGCATGACGTTGGTCGTCTGAGCCGGCCCCTTGACCATGAACGAGTAGCCGTTCCGCCCCACCCGCTCGGTCTCGACGCAGGCGGCGCACGCCAATACCTGCGGCCGGCCGGGATCGGCGACCTTGTCCAGATTGTAAAGCAGCGCCTGCGTACCGGGCAGCACCGCACGGCGCGTCAGTACCGGAAGCGCCGGATCGAACAGGTCGATGAATTTCCCTTCCAGCACGAAAGGCTCCGTATCCGCATTTTCATCGACGACAGCCACGATCTCGTAAGGTCCCCGTTCGAGGTAGAAATGGTTTTTGAATTCGAGCGTCCCGGCCTGCTTCCCTTTGCCGTAAAGCCCGCGCACGGCAGCAAGATACTCCGCATCGCCGCCTGCCGTGAGGACGAAATCCTTCGGATCGCGGCGGATCACCGTCGGAGTCCACTCCGAAGGCCGGCGCGAGATCATGGAAAACCCCGGCGACGAGGGCAATCTCGTGCAGGAAGCCGAGATTCTCAAAGCATTCTCGATCGTCGCGGGCGTCCGCTGCGAAGGCCGCAGGCTGACGCTCATGCCCCGCCTGCCGTGGTTGTGGGACACGATGGAGTGCGTGGACTGGCCTGTCACCGACGCCGACGGGCGGACGCACCGCATCCGCTTCACCGTCCGCCACGAACGCTGGCTGCGCCGCTGCACGGTCGAGCTGGAAGGCATCGGCAGGTTCGAAGGCACGGACATCCGTTTCGGCCCGTTCCCCCGTCTGCAGAACAACCCGAAGGGTTACGAAACCGAACTGATCGGAAACGCCTCGTGGATCTGGGTCCGCGGCATCAAAGGCGACAAACGCACGATCACCGTCGAACTCTAACCGCAACAGGCCATGAAACACCTTTTCATCGCGGCATGCTGCTGTCTGGCGTCCGCCGGATTCGCGGCCGAGCCGTTCGAAATCCGCGGCGTGCTGCCGTGGCACAACTTCCTCTGCGGCCCGACGGCTTGGAACAAAGCCGATTACGAGGTTTACCTCGACAACTGCGAAGCCGAAGGCATCAACTTCATCGGTTTTCACAACTACACGGGCGGCGGCGAACGCTACGCCACCTACGTCGAACCGATGGTGCGCATCTCCTACCGGGGCATCGTGCCGCAGGCCATGCTCGACAACTCGCTCAGCTGCCGCTGGGGCGCACTGCCGCTCCGGCTCAAGGAGTTTGCGTTCGGCTCGCAGCGGGCGCTCGACGTACCGCGCGGCGCCGAAGCCTTCGGCAGCGACTGCTCCCTGATTTCGAAAACACCCGACGAACACTACCGCAACACGCAGCGGCTGATGCGCGACGTACTGCGCATGGCCCACGACCGGGATATCGAAATGGCCATGGGCTTCGAATTCGGCGTCGTGCCGCCCGAATATTTCTCGCTCTACGCCGCAGGCAGCTGTTTCTTCTGGCTCGGCGCAGGCAACATGGTCCCCAATCCGTGCCATCCGACCTCGGTCGAACTGCACCGGGCGGCGCTCGACGACCTGCTGGAAAACTATCCCGACATCGACTATGTGTGGCTCTGGCTCAACGAACATTCGTTTCTGGGCGTGGTCGTCGAACAGGCGCTGGGCGACCCCGCCTTCGCGGAGGTGTTCCGCCGGGAATCGGGCCATTTTGAAGAGGCGCAGAGCGACAGCGAACGTTTCGTGGGCGTGTGGTCGCTCGAATACATCCGCCGCACGCTCGACCATCTCCGGCAGAAAGGCTCCCGCGCCAAGCTGATCATCGGCGGCGGGGGCGGCGGGGGCCAACTGCCGGGCATCCTGCGCGGACTGGAC
>ERZ1694968.699-NODE-699-length-14472-cov-14.581120_pt1 | contig 14472 bp, 20 predicted proteins | sample MGYA00581610_ERZ1694968 | MGnify/ENA primary metagenome ERZ1694968 (study PRJEB42213, sample SAMN07424363) | human gut metagenome | biome: ENVO:00009003; feature: ENVO:2100002; material: ENVO:00002003 | host: Homo sapiens | place: USA | collected 2014 ... | reverse complement strand
ACCTATTAAGTCGTCGGCAGCGTCAGATGTGTATAAGAGACAGGGTACGAGCTTGTATTTAAAAATTTATTATCTAGTTCCTCTCAAGTCTACCTGTATGGTACTTCCATCCCAGTTACCATTATCTCTTGTCACTGTCAACCAGTGCGAGCCAACACTTGTAACTTTTGAAGGGTAACTTCCAGCCCCCGGTATTGTTGTTGTTACTGCCCAATTGAATAAGTTAGCGTTTTCTACTGGAATATATATGGATTTACTGTTTGCATAGGTAGGTACAGTTGCCGTTATAGTGTAACCACCTTGATATTTATAATCAAGTGCTACTATTTGTGTAGTAGACGCAGGTGAAAGCGAGATACCGTTTTTATCACCAGGTATGTATCCATAGTGTTCAGTATTTGTTAATCTAAAAAGAATCATGCTATTTATATTGTCGGTTGTATAAGAGTTAGCAAAGTTAAGCACTAAAGGTGAGCCAGTAGCGCCAAAATTTAATTTAGTGGCGTCATCAATAGCAACGGCATGGTTTTTGCCATTTATTTTACATCCTATTGCATGAAACAGCTGTTTATCAACATTAGCACTAGCTTCATTATGTAGATAAATGCCGTCTGTACCATAAAATAGACAATTGATAAAAGTGTATTGGCACCCTCTTGTGCACCCACAGCCTAGTGCTGGTTGATTATCACTAACAAATTTACAATTTACAACATTTACTGTAGTGCCACAACTTGTATCGGTACTACCGTCTAGATGCAAGGCATAACTATCTCGACCAATTGAATGAAAATAAATACCCTCAATATAAGTATCTCCATAAATATATGCCGGACCATTAGGATATGGTTCATCGGTAATAATCTCTGGCATACCAATACCAATCAGGTCTATACCGGGGTTTTTTGTAAGTACAATGCTTTCTCTGTATACACCACCGTAGATTAAAATTGTAACTCTTCTATTAAATCTTTCGCAATATTTCTTTGCAAAAGTAATAGCTTCATTAATTGTATGAAATCTTCCACCATTTTTGGAAACTGTAATAACACTAGGAGTATCGCCATCAAACACAACATTTTTTAATGTATTTAATGCACTTGTTGTTGTACCAATTTTATTATTAATTTCATTATTAGTATTGGTCTGATTTTTTTTAAATGCCTGTAAATCAGTGTTAGTATTATTTGCAAGCTGCTTAGCTTCAAGAGCTTCTTTTCTATACTCTTCAAGCTGAACATTGTAATTACCAGTATTAACCCAATAAGTCTCATCACCAATATCTACTTTAGCAGGAACAGGTATTTTACTTGTAAAGCTATTACCTTTATAAGTTACTATACTTAATGCTTCATAAGGTATATTTTTGTCCCACTCACCCATAATCTTTGGCACATACCTAGCACCCACATACTGTCTATTAATCAAACCATAACTCATATTACTTTTACCTCTCTTTCTTAATAACTTAATACTAAATGACCATAGTCATAATCCCCAACACCTATGTTATTTCCAATATCTAACCCAGTTGTATTAAATGTTATACATTCCCAGTGTTTAGGAATATTATAAATGATATATCCTGTATCACTAATTGTCACAAAAATCATAGTGGCTAAATATTGAGCAATAACATTTTCAGCAAAGCTAGTATCGAAATTATCAATCCAATTTTGCACCGTCTGTATTTCCTGTTTTAGCTTATTGATTTCATCGTTCTGTAATTTGTCAGTTTCAATCAAATTGTTAATATAATCTACCATTTTACAAAGTATTTCATAATAGCTTAGACTGTCATCATATACCAACGGTAAAACATTATAACACCAAAATCGAAAGAATTCATTGTCACATGTATTCATACATAAACGCTCCCTTCTAATAAATTGTAAAGAATAAGTCTTTAAGTTCATCAATAACCATCATATCGATATTTAGGAATGTCTCTCTAAATTTTAGAAGCATTTCTGATTGATTACCATCATAGCCTAAAATTTTGTCAACATAGCTGTCGCTTCTATTTCCTGTTCCTGTTTCATTATCAGTTGTATTGCCGTTAATCGTACTACTAGTACTATCAGTACCCACATTGTGTGTGGCATTTGTTAAATAATCGTTACTATCAAGTCCATTAATACCGCCCTGCGGTGTATCACTGTAATAGCTCCATGTGTTAGTACTTCCGTCAGTTTTCGAACTATTGATATTAGTTCCATTTCTGCTAGTGGTTTTGGTTTCGCTTCCACTGCCATCATGTTTAATACTTCTGTCCACGCTAACTAACGGTTGGATTTTTAACAATTCACTCTGATAAAGTTGGTTATAATAAGGCATTATGTTTTTCATTTTATCACTTAGAAATAGCCTCCATCTTCCTACAGTTTCACAGCATATCTCTCTTGTGTAGTAATGTCTTAAAATTTTTTTACATAGCTCTGCGCGGTAATGTTCATCAAAAATAGGGAAGTCGCTAAAAATTTTGTTCCAAGACTTATCCAGTACATCTTCAATGTCATTAAACCCGGTCGACTCTGTTAAATTTGCACTTGTTTCACAAATAAATCTAACTTGTGTTGAGTATTTACTCACTGTCACTATCCTCCTTCCTGTCGTCATTCTGATTGAATACATCACGGAAATGACAGCTTATTTGAGTACCGAACATTCTGTTAATCTGCTCACAAGACTGTTGCCTTGCAAATTCCCTTGAATATCTGTTAGCCATTACACCGCCTTGAAGCCTTTGCACTTCGTCCTTAATCATTCGTTCTTTTTTCTGAATACTAATGTTTGTTACACCTAGGTAAGTTAGTGCTTCATTCCATAGATTAACCTTTAACTCATATAGCTTATCTGCGACATATGGCGCACCAGTTGTGAACACACCAAATGAACTGCCGTCACCATCCATGAAATCATTACTTGCAAAAATAACGGGTTGGTTGCCATCATATTGCATATATGCGTTTTGTAGAGCTAATTGTTGTTGTTCACTGCCCTTAATCAAAATCGGTGTTCTTTGAGCTTTGCAGTTAATATCTATACTTGCGTCAAGTTCGGCTAGTCTTTTAGCGTATATTTCCATCTTATCTTTACAGCACCAATGTGTCATATTATCCCATATAATAACACTATCACTTCTTCCACATACACGTTGATAGCCATTAGAAGCATACGCTCGTCTATCTAGTGGTATATTGTAAACGTCAAGTTGACCGCCAAGTACAGTTCTCAAGCATAGATTTCCCATGACTTCATCGTTAAAATACAGCATAGCTTTATTATCATACAGTCCAACTTCAATAAATCGTGCATCTACAGTGCTAGGAAGCCCAGTCCATTCAAACGAGCTAATTGCTATTTCTGTAAATAAATCTAAGTATTGGTCAAAAGTGTAAAGCTGATAAAAAACGCTGTCACTAAATGAAGTGCGCTCTTTAGCTCGTTTTGCTTTTCTTGCTTTGCTCATTTTTTATCTCCCTCCTTTCTAAACTGAATTATCAAGCGAATAATTACCTACTTCACTAGGATGTTTCCAAAAAGTTATTCCGCTATTAAAATAACTTTCAATCTGTGCTATGTCATCACTGGGTGCACCCCCTACTATTGTACAATCAACGGTTTTTGTATAATTCCAATGCGGTCTACTTGACACATTGGGTACTTTAGTTGTGTGACAGGCATACCCAAATACATCAAAATACTTATCAATAGCTTTAGCATACTCAGCGGTGATAGATTTTCGTTGAGCTTCAAAGCACACTTGTCCTTTACCAAAAAGTGCATTATTAGTGGCATAATTGCCCTTTACATCATTAGCAGCAATACTAGCCGTGTAAGCACTTGTTAATATATTCTGTACACTACTCAGTGCTGAATTACTTGACTGTCCAGTAATCATCCCTGTAGCAGTTTGAACGGCTGACGGAATAGCGTTAATTGTAATCGGTACAGCGTTTTGAGCAACCCATGCGTTAAACGCGTCCACATTCCATGAACATAAAGGGAAGCTGTCAAGTGTGATTGTTTCTGTCATATCCATTCTGCCTGTGCCTGTGGTTTCTGTGGACTTGTATCGGTCAAGTCTTAGCACTTCTTGTACCGGCATCGTCATGTTACCAACTATGTTATAATACGGTGTAAGATTTTCTGAAAATTCATAGCGTTGGATTAATGTCTGTCCACAGTTATTTCTTACTTCGTTAAAATTATATGGGTAGGTGTAAAGCTTCATGTTTCGTGGCGTGTAACCGTTTATTGTGTCAGTATTACTAATTGGTACACCAGTAACATTTATTGGGTTAGTATTTCCAGTAAATGTAATATTAACTCCTTCGTCTGTAACATTAACAGGAAGTATATCTGTAGGGCATGTGTAAAGAGCTAATATATTTTCAGGAGTAGTTAAGTACTGATTTAAAAAATTAGTGAGATTCTTACCACCTGTTTCTGTGTTAGCAAAGGCTTTTATTTGATAGCCACTATAAACACCGTCGTATAGATACCCCCCTGTTGTGGCAAGTAGTACCATGGTACAAGTACTTAAAGAGCCTAGCCCGATTAACTGAGCGTCACCGTTGTAAACATATTCGCCACATTCGACATTTTCAGGTAAGATATGCTCACCGATGTTATCAGATAGACTATGCTCTCGTTCGACAAAGCATTCTTTTAGTTCAATATCAAACCAGTAAGTTTGTAGAACATCAATTTGAAAGCTTATCTCAGCGGTAACATTGTTAATATACTCAATACTTGTCACAAATGCATAAAACCACCGAGTGCTGAAAGCTGAGTTTTGAAACATCATGTAATTACAGTCGTATAAGCTGTCTGCTGTAGCCTGTAAACGACATTTACCCTTATTAACTCTGTTGTAAGTTACGTTATTAAAATGCTTTTTGGCTTTACTAATAAAATAATCTGCTTGTGTTTTCTTATCTGAAAAATAAAGTGTGTGTTTCTGCTGAGTGGAAAGTGGTACTCCACTCAGCATGTACACCTCACTATCTGGTACTATGTACATAATTCATCACCCTTTATTTAATACGACTATATCACCTACAGCAATATCACCAGTGTTTTTTGTAACACCTGTGTAGGTTGTTCCATCTAAATCAGCTACAAGAGTAATTTCTGTTTCAGATATTGTTGACGGAATTACAATAGCGCCATATTTATGCACGGCAATACCCGCTTTTGTAAGCTCTTCAGTCTGTACAAAATTAACTGAATTAGGTGCAAGTGTAGCTGTGCCATCCTCCGCATTAAGTGTAAAGATAGTACCAACCTCAGACACATCTTTTCCTGTGATTGTAACAGTAATGCTATTAGGCTGGGCAATTTCAGCACCATTGTCAACAAAAACGATTGCATTAGCAAAAGGTGAGTATGAAATAGTTTTCCAAACGTGCAACCAATAATTCCAATACAAACCACTACCAACACGTGTTTCGTCAAATTCGAATAAGTTGTCATAAACTTGGAACCACTCCTCATCAAGCAAAACTCCCTTAACATTTTTCATAAGTGCAAGCTCGCCTGTCGTTACTTCTTCGAGACCTGTAGACTCTTCTCTTATCGCTTCAAATCTTTCATTGTCAAACGAACTGAAATCGTCAATAAGGTGAAGTTTACCGATGAAATCTGCTTTATTCATATTAAAAGCACTGGCAAGAACTTCAACGTCAAATTTAGCATTGAAATCAGCATCCATAAAAATACACTGTTTATCAATAGGTGTGTTGTTCTGTACATGAGCCTCATTAAATCGCCCTGTCATGTCAATAGGAAGTAAATTTGATTTTCCTCTAAAAGCTACAGCCACATTATTCATGTTAGTAGTATCAATAGGCTGTGGATATACTTTACCATGAGAAATTGCTTTGATAAGCAGATACTTAAAAAGTAAGTATTCGTCATATTCAGCCGACTGATAAACTTGGTCAATAATTGATGTAATAAGGTTAGTAACACCGTCCGCAGATGTAAAAGCTCTTTTTAAAGCCTGTTTCTCAATAGTAATTGGGTACATTACCCTCCAATTTGTTATGTGAAAGACTGACTGAACATTAGGTAGAGTACGTTTAAACTCTCTACTAGCACCTTTTTCAGGGTCATATTTTACAGCCTTGATAATACCAACAAAAATGTCCTCTACAGTCTCGCCAAATTCAAGATAGCCCTTCTTGAGGTGCTTATAAGGGTTGTTAAAAGTTGCACTCTGAATACGCACCAACGCAATTCTATTAATTAAAGCGTTGATAAATTCGTTGGAGTGTGTCGGATTTCCATAAAGGATTTCCCCAACCTTTGGAATGTCCTGCTCCTTCTCTATGTTTGGTACATCTTTTTGATAAGCATATGATGCATTATTTCTGATAACATTAAGAATATCAATTGAGCGTGCATCAAGTTTCGTTTTAGCAATTCTTCTAGCCATTAATCTTCCTCCTCTTCAAATAAATCCTCGAAAGAGTTGTACTCTTTCTCTTCCTCCTCGTGTTCTGTCGGTGTGTCTAGTTCATCTTCCTTTTTTTCAAGAAAACGTGAAATATATTTGTCTCTCCACATTTTGTCGTTTTCCTCGAATTTCTGTTTCCACTCGTCAGCATCGGACGAGTCGATTGAGTCGGATATGTCCTCAATAATCTCAATTGTTTCATCATCCGTCCTATCGCCGACATATTTTCTTACTTTTTCGATAAGTTCGTCTTTTGTTAATTTTGCCATTATCATTCTCCTTCCTTAAAAACGTCTGCGCATCATCATATAAATAGGTAAGTGCCTTTTTGTTAATGGCGTAGGTGGGGGCGGTGTGGGCGGTGTGGGCGGTAAAGGTGTACCGCTAAGATACTCGAACCAATTCTTCCCGTTTTGTATTCTTTCATCAAGTGCTACAACACCAGCGCGCTCACGTTCAAAGCAGTAAGCTTTAACCGCTTCTTCAACATCCGTTAGTTGAGAAAATTCTAAACCACTATAAGGATAACTTTTAGTTGGTATCCACTGACCGCCATATCCTTCAAGTACCTCGGCATTAATAAGCTGACATTGCAATTTGCCGTCTTTCCAATCCTTACCTTGAGCATTTGCGTAGTCAGTGAGGTTTGAGGATGGCGTCCACTGAATAAGACCCCATCCACTAGATACACTTACTCTTTCTTTTAGCCCAGGGTTTAAGGTACTTTCTCTCTGAACATTTCCAAGCATCCCACATATACTTTCAAGTGTGTATTTTCCAGCAAAATAAGCGTTAAACTCTACAGCGTTATTTTCCATCTGCGCCTTTGTCAGATACTTTCTAGTACCCTCAATAACTACCCATGCCATTAAATTACCTCAGTAAGAAGCGCTTTCCATGTATTGTTGCCACACTTACCATCCTGTACAAGATTGTGGTCTTTCTGAAAATTAATACACGCAGATACACAGCCTTTACCGTAGAGGGTATCAATTGAACCTGTATAATACCCTAACTTTGACATTAGTATCTCGAATACAGTAACATCGTTATTTTTACTACCTTTTTTTAATAAAGACATAGTTGTTAATTTCTCCTTTTTTAAATCAACAATTCTTTTAACAAGCACTAAGTCGTTTCGGCGAGAAATATTATTAATTGAAACACCCTTGCCCTTGTTCGTTTTTGTGTTTTTACTATTTCCTATCGATTCAATCATTTGTGTACTGTTAATAGCAATTGCTATGTGAGTAATTCTCTTGGTTGATTTACCGAAATAAAGTAAATCAGCACTTTGAATATTTGTTACTGTTTTGCCTAACACTGAGTAGCCTTGTGCTGTAGTTCTTGGTACTTTCATGCCACACTTATTAAGTACAGAATATACAAAACCACTACAGTCATATCCACCCTCAGACTCAGACTCTCCACCCCATACATAGGGCTTTCCGAGATACGTTCTCGCCGTTGTTACAATATCACTACTTGTCATTGACATTCACCTCACTGTCAAGCTTATCACAAAGTTTTTGAAGCACGACTGTATTATTGTTGAGTGCTTCTGAAAACTTGTCTGTCTCTTCCTTATGTGCGTCATTAATTTTGTTAATGTAATAACACATAATTAAACACATTCCTATGGGAAAACCAAGCGTGGAAATTAATGATGCTAAGTCATTAATCATAAAAGTGACCCCCCTTTCTTTTTTTCTTATTATAACATATTATCCACAAATTATCAACATCAATTTGACAAATTGTGGATAACTTGATATAATAAACTAAAGGAAGTGGATAATTGAAAGAAATAAAATACTATGATGGCACCAAGCTATTAAGCATGAAAGATATTAATGGGAATGTGCCAGAAATTTATATATCAACATCAAATAGAAGTGCGGGAAAAACAACATATTTTAACAGGTATCTAATTAATCGCTTTTTAAAATATAACGAGAAATTTTGTCTACTGTACAGATTTCAAGACGAATTGAAGGACTCTGCCGACAAATTCTTTAAGGATATACACAACCTTTTTTTCTCGGCTTATACAATGAAAGCTGTACAAATTGGTAATAGTAAAATGTACGAGTTATTTTTATGTAGTGCATACGATGAAGAGGATGAGGGAAAATCCTGTGGTTATGCTGTAGCACTCAACTGTGCGGATAAAGTGAAAAAGTATTCGCACTATCTGAGCGATGTATCAAGAATACTTTTTGATGAATTTCAGTCTGAAACTAATCATTACTGCGCTGATGAAGTCACCAAATTTATTAGTATACACACGTCAATAGCAAGGGGAAACTACAGTCAGGTTAGATATGTTCCTGTAATAATGATTTCTAACGCTGTAACACTGTTAAACCCATATTATACAGCATTAGATATTACTGACAGACTGACATCGGATGTCAAATTTCTACGTGGTGATGGGTTTGTTCTTGAACAGGGATATAATGAAAGTGCCTCTAAGTTACAAGAAAACTCGCTTTTTAATAGAGCGTTCACCAAGTCCAATTATGTAGTTTATGCGTCACAAAATGTTTATCTGAATGACAACCACGCTTTCATCGAAAAAATGAGGGGGCAAAGTAGATATTTATGCACACTTAAATATAAGGGTGAAGAGTACGCCGTTAAAATGTTTGAAGAAGAAAGCATAGTATATTGTGACAAGAAGGTTGACCCTGATTTTAAACAAAGAATTTCAGTCACTACAGATGACCATAATATTAATTTTGTTATGCTTAAAAATAATGGATGGTTAATTGACTATATGAGGTACTTCTTTGATAGAGGGTGTTTTAGATTTTATTCACTTGACTGTAAAGAATGTATACTTAAAGCTCTAGCATATTATTAATGGTATCTGCGTTAGTTATTTTTGTAACATTGGTTTGAAAGGCTCTTTGAAATATAAGACAAACCTTTGTAGTTGGGTGTATGCCTACCCATGCATTAAGAATTAACGTTATAGATATATTAAAGAGACAGAATTATTCTGTCTCTTTTGTTATGTTTCACGTGCAAACATTATCGCATTTTATAAGTTGTCTCTTGCAATACTATTCCTCCCCTTATTCTCACTGGGCGGAGTTTTCCATATACTTCCAACCCCTGTTTAAAATCGGCAAGCGTTCTCTTTGTTTTTAAAAATTCTTGCTGAATTGTGGGGTATTTCTCTAGTTCATCATCCGTCACCCCCTCCATTGATTTAAGAAATAAATTCTTACACCTATCAGGCATACCAGCACATTTTACATTATAGTATGGCTCATTAATTGGTTCTTCATCCTCATGCGTAACATGCTCAATATAAGTTTTCTGACGAACAAAAATAGCCTCATTCCAAAAGCTCTCAAGCTTCCAACAACAAAAATTAGAAGGGTGTATTTTTATTCCTTTAATATTTTTCTTTGTAGTGCAACAATGTATGCTATCCGTGTCAGCGTATACAAAATATTTGTAGTTTTGCTGTGCGGCTCGAATAGTAAAATTTCTAGCATAACTTGTTATAGCTGAACCTATTGGAATATACATAACTTTCTTTTCGTGTTCTTCAAATGTCGTAAAACCTAGTGAGCCATCGTCCTTCTCTCTTGCCACTTTAAAAGAGGATATATCCGAACTGCTAAGTTTTCCGTATAAGTTATTTAAAAAGAGTTTTGCTAGTGTTCGCTTTGCCCCTGTACTATTTTGCTTGATTTCCTTATACTTATTAATATACTCGTCAAAAATTCCTGTTATAGTTCTAAAATAACATCCATCCAATAACTCAAAATCTACAAGATTGTAATGCTCTTGTAACAGTTCAAAATCGGTTTGAGTAAGTACCATTTCAACAATAGCTTTTTTAATATTTCCGTCAAAATCTTTGTACCATGTGCATACATTTCCTGTATCTTTATCAACTATATCAGATGTTTCAAGCATTTCAGTAGACTTATAGAAAAAGCTGCCTTTAATCTGTATAAATGGCAATTTATCTTCTTTCAAGTAAAAACGTGTGCGAATACGAACAAAATAATAATATTGGTCCGTAAGACATTTTGGTGGAATTTTACCTTTGAAAAAAACTGGTTGACCATATGGGTAATAATTTCCACTTTCTGAATGCATCATAGATGGATACAAGCTATTAACATCTGCTGTGATACCTTCTCTGTAAATTCTGTTTTCACATCCTTTCTTTAGATAACACCAACCTCCCCTATATGACTGTCTTATATACTCGTCAGCGTTTGAGTATTTATATTCAAGTGGGTTTAATTTAAACTGTGTTAAATCAGGGAAAAATGCTTGATAGTCTTGTTTGTCAACTGTAGCTTTAAATTCAGAGAGACAACATGAGCCGATAGTAAGTTTTAAGTGCCCATCTGACTTCATGATTTCCAACGCTTCTTTAACTACTAGAACATCATTAGCAATATAACGTTTTTCGTCATCTGTAATTGAGCAACCAGCATATCTAAGCCCCTTATACTCCATATTTAATTTACGGTGCTTTGTTTGAAAACTTTTCCCAATTTGTTCAACTGAAAACGGCAAGAGCTTCAAACTATCTCTAATCTCAATTAATGCATATGGCGTCTTGATAAGTATACTGTACCACTGCCCCATGTCTGAAATTGAATATACAAAGGATTTTGGCGTTAAATCTTTTTCTTTTAAAAAGTGTACATCACTATCATTATTCGGGTTTACGTAAAGTTTTTGTTCATATTTCAAATCTGCTAGTAAGAACGATAGCCAAAACGAACCATCAAACTTTAAGTTATGGTAATATATGCAAATATTCTGCTTTAAGTTATAAAGATAATTATAAGTCTCTCTAATAGAATGATGAATTTTAACATCCTCTGTGCCTAGCTCAACAACTGCTGATGCCCACACCTCCGTGAATGTCTGCCCTTCATATACAGTGGTTTCAAAATCACCAACCATATATTTCATTTGATTTTTCATATTTCTTCCCACGTTTCATCACTGGCTAATGCTTTATCAATTTCTTCCTGTTCTGCGTCACTTGGTAAATTGCCACTTATTAAAATATATAAATGCTGTACGGCTGTCCTCGATACAGCGCTACTCGGATGATATTTAATTATAACCTCACAAGTTGATAGAAAATCTTCACTTGCTTGTGCTATACTATACAGAACAACATCGGAGCCATACTGTTGAATTTGTGAGTTTAAAAGATTATTTAATAGGTCTGCTGACTGAGATTGTTGAACACCCACGTTTGATATCATGGACTGTACTTTATCCCATACTAATTTTGAAGCATTAAACATTTGTTGCCATTCTCTGTTAGACTTAATTCGATTATAGTTCGCTTGGTCCGTTTTTCTTCTTCTAGTTTCCCACGCCTTCCTATTAGCTTCTTCTCTGATTTCTCTTTTTCTCTGCTCAACTGTTATTGGCTGTCCTGTTACCGCACTGATGGCATATGCTTTGTTATAAAGCTGTGCGGGTCTAATCTTTGACAGCCTTCTTATTGAACCACTTGTAATAGTTTTTGGCCTTGGTGGTATAAGGTTGGGTTCAAACACATAACCTCTTTTTTCAGCGTATCTAATAAATCGTTTAATTCGGTTTCGCTCCTTATTATATTCCTTTAAGAGCTGTGACTTCTTAGTTGTCTTACCCATACACTTTATCCCTCCTATGTTTATAAGTAAAGGGGGGGTAAAACCCCCCCTTTATTAATAAATACTCTAAATAATTAAAGTACCATTAATTGGTAAAATTTTCTACCGCTATTGGATGTATTCTCGCATACCTCTATCACGGCATGTCCATCATCTGATATTATATCCTCAAGCATATCTAACGTTTCATTAACAGTCTTAGAAATGCTTGTAAAAACTGCTCCGTCTTTATCAACAAGCACTGATACTGTTACAGGATTTCCGTCCTTGTCAGTATCAGCATATTCGCCGACATTGACAACATCAATCTGTAATCCCTTCTCAATTTTCTGTGATGACGCCTTTGCATTAAATAATTCTTTCTTTGATAACATGATATTAACCTCCTATTTTTTACTGTGCTGTGTCTGCTTTGTCTACTTTGTCTGTTTTTACTTCCTCTGCTTCTTCAATGTACTTGCTTAATGGCATAGTGTATGTTTTTTTAACTAACGTCTTGTCCGTGATTGCTGAGATTTTAAAAGTATCTGTCTCATACATCTTACGTATGTAATTATACAGTTTTGCTTCATCCTTTGGGGCTTCACTCTCATAGATTGGATAAGTCTTAGTCATAGGCTCGCACGAAACTGTGTCCATGCCTAATACTGTGATGTTTAGTGTGCTGATTGTTCTTGTTATTCTTGGCTTTCTCATTTTAATATCCTCCTTCTTTTTGTAATGACTTTGCCTTGTAACTTGTTGTAACATGCACCATTGGTGCAAAGACTAGTGGATGGGATTGCACCACCCCCTCAGCTTGGTTACTGCTAGTTAGATTAATTAATATTTATTAAGAAATATGCTCTATTAATACGGTTATCATATCCTATAGTCACATCGTGTACTAATCCATTCATTAACTCGCTTGGTATAGTCTCCGATGAACCTACATATACAATACTCTGTATGGCATTATCATAAACCTTAATTATTTCGTGATTTAGAACTAAATATAAATTATAAAGTACCATATTATCCTCCTATATTCTCTTGTGCTTTGTTGAGTTGTGACTTCCTTACAAGTATTATGTTACACTATATGACACGAAATGACAAGTACTTTTTCAAAAAACTATTAAATTTCTATGTAAAGAATACCTTCTTTCATTTGATAAGCTTTAACAGGCTTATTGATATAGCCTATCAATTCACTAGCTGTCAAGCGCTTTCCGTCTCTATATGCTTTTATTTCGTAGCAGGGTAGTATGTTCATTAATTGTAATACATCACATACCCTTGACACTTCGCTGTCAATATATTGACTAATCATTATTATCGTACACATAACAAATGTCACTATAACTAATACTTCATATATGTTCATTTATTAACCCTCCATTGTAATAAAAAATTCGTTTCTTATAATATCTATTTCCTTAACGGTTCTTTCAAGTAAATTAGATGTAATAAAGACAGCTTTATCCATAAATAACCAATCCCTACTCTCAGATATGATATTCAAAAAGGCATTATCATCAATAACGCTAATTAAATCTTTAAGTTTCATTTAACTTATCCCTCCATTCTTTTACTTCATCTATTATAATTTCTGCTAATGCTGTAGCTGTGAGGTTAGACTCAAGTAATCCAAAGGGTGCTTTAAATGTGTGGTTATAGCCGTCAGCGCATATATAAAAGATTGTTGATGATATTGAGGGTTCAATAAACGTGTAAACTGTACAATTAATAAACTCTGGTGATGATTGTATTAGTGCTTTTACTACTTCTAAATATTGTGCGTGCAAGTATTTTTCACCCCCTTTCTATTTAATAAAAATATAAGTGCAACTATTTGAATACTCACACGGAAACGAACACACTTTATCTATATTATAATTATAATATTTTTTAGGTATTGAATATGCATAGCCACACCATACCACATTGGCATCAGTCATACAAATTCTCACCTTTTCAACATTATATAATATAGATAAGAAATTCTTAACCTTCATTTACTTACTCCTTTCCTTTATCTTAAAACAATGCCACCATTAACAAGGTGCTGTGTCATCTCTGTTAGTCTGCCTACTTTACGCACACCCTTGTTTTTAACAAGTATGCTTATCACTTACAATTGACTATTCATCAGTGAACATTGTGTTTGCATCAGATGCCTTTACAACTGTTTGACTGACTTCCTCATTTCCTTGTTTCTATATACATTATATCACATTAAAAATAAAAATGGTGTATAATATTTTAATATAATGTGGACATTTTGTGAACATTATAATCCTGTTCTTACTAACTGTACTAAATAAAGTACAAGCTAGTATCTCAAATGGGGTACGAGCTAGTCGACGT
>ERZ1694968.566-NODE-566-length-17256-cov-6.681181_pt1 | contig 17256 bp, 10 predicted proteins | sample MGYA00581610_ERZ1694968 | MGnify/ENA primary metagenome ERZ1694968 (study PRJEB42213, sample SAMN07424363) | human gut metagenome | biome: ENVO:00009003; feature: ENVO:2100002; material: ENVO:00002003 | host: Homo sapiens | place: USA | collected 2014 ... | reverse complement strand
GAGATGAGCGCTAGTCTCGTGGGCTCGGAGATGTGTATAAGAGACAGAAATAGAAGAGCGCGTAACCGAAGATGCACATCGCCATGGTGCGGAATTCCCAGTATTTGAAACGTTTGACCTGTTGGTCGGTCATGCCGGCATATGCCGGATTGAGTTGTTTTGCAGACATTTATTCAGGTTGGTTCGGGTTTTACTTCAGGTCGGTGGTGGTTCTGTTGCCGCGTATGGCGGCGTCCTGCAGGGCGTGGATCGCGTCGCGCGACCACGGCAGGCCGATGAATTCGGAGGGACAGTCGGTCTCGATGATGTCGGGTTCGGCCAGCAGTTCGCGCATGTAGGCCACGCGGCGGTCGTGGGGATTCTTCACCTTGTCGGACGATCCGGTGATCGAGGTCATCGTCATCACGCCCTCGGCGTGCAGCAGATCGTAGACCTGTTGGAGTTCGGGATTGACCGCCAGACGGATATAGGCCATGATGTATTTCCACGGAATGGGCGAAGCCTCGTACGCCCGGAAGTGCTCCATCGAACTGATTTCGACGCAGAACATGACGTTGCGGATGCCGTGGTTCCAGTAGTAGAGCGCCTCTTCGATCGAGCGGACGCTCAGCATGATGTTGTGGTACATGGACCACTCGCCGCCGGGCCGGAGCTGCCTGATATAGTAGTCGAGACTCGCGCGGCGCACCTCGTCGCTCACGCCTTTGGTGTTGATGTACTTGTTGTCGAAGTTGAAGACCACCTTGTCCTTGCCCCACTCCAGCACATCCTTCAGGCGCGGAATCCTGTAGGGCGTGACTTTGCCGTCGCGGTCCACGAGGTTCAGGCGGCGCAGTTCGTCGTAGGTGTAGTCGGCGACGAGGCCCTTGCCCGTGGTCGTGCGGTCGATCGTCAGGTCGTGCATGAGCACCATGACGCTGTCCTTGGTGAAGCTGAAGTCGATTTCGAAGAAGGTAGGCATCAGCGACAGCGTCTTTTCGCACGACTCGATGCAGTTTTCGGGATAGCCGGGCATCATGCCGCCACGGTGGCCGCTGACGATCACGTCGCGCGCGGGATCGTAGGTGAAATAGGCCTGCAGCTCCTCGATCGAATCGATCTTCACGGTGTGCAGCCGGGGGGCTTGGGCGCAGGCGGGCATGATTGCGGCGCAGCATGCGGCCAGCAGTAGCAGTTTCGTGTTTTTCATGTCGCAGGCGGGGATTAGCGGATGATTCGTTCTACTTCGGCGTACGCCTGCGCGGCGAGCGCGGGCAGCGGATCGCCGGCGGGCAGTTCCGCGATTTCGGCTACGGCCGCCGCCGCGCCGAGCCGTGCGGTCATGGCGATCATCTCCACGCTCTGCGGGTCCTCCGGATTGTCGTAGTGCAGGGCCGCGCCGATGCCCAGCAGCAGGTTGGGCGTGCCGATGCCGTACTGACGGGCCGTGAGGACCGGTTTTACGAGCCGGTCGCCCGCCGAAAGCTTGCGGAGCGGTTCGCGGCCCACGCGGGTCACGTCGTCGCAGAGGTAGGGGTTCGTAAAGCGGCCGATGATCTTGTCGATATAGGCGAAGTGGGCGTCGCGGTCGAAGCCGTAACGCGCCACCAGTCCCCGCCCGCTCTCGCGCATGGCGGCTTTGACGACGGCGTGGATCTGCTCGTCGGAAATGCTCTGGCAGATGGTCATGTAGCCCTTCATGCGGCCCAGATAGGCCGTAATGGCGTGGCCCGTGTTGAGCGTGAAGAGCTTGCGCTCGATGTAGGCGATCAGGTTGTCGGCCGGATTCATGCCGGGGATTTCGGGTACGGCGCCCTTGAATGCGGCGCGCTCGACGTTCCATTCGAAGAAGCGTTCGACGACCACGTCGATCGGGTTTTCGCTCTTGACGGGCGGTACGATGCGGTCCACCGAACAGTCGGGGAAGCCGACGCACTGCTCGCAGTAGGCCTGTCCGGCGGCGTCGAGGTGCGTCAGCACCGCGGCTTTGAGCTGCGAAGTGGCGCGGACGCCGTTTTCGCAGGCGATGACGTTGAGCGGCTGCTCGACGCCCTGCTCCCTGCGGGCCTCGATGCCCGCGGCGATGGCTCCTGCGATGCGGGGCAGGATCGTAAGGCCGACGGCCGTGGTGACGATCTCCGCTTCGGCGATTTGCTGCGCGAGTTCGGGACTCCGCGAATCCACGGCCGAAATGTCGGTGATGCGCACCTCCTCGCATACGGTGTCCATGATCTGCACCGTGTAGCCCTTGTCCCGGTTGATCCGGTCCACGACCTGTTCGTTCACATCGGCGAACACCACATGGTAGCCCGCCTTTTCCAGCACGGCGCCGATGAATCCGCGTCCGATGTTGCCCGCTCCGAATTGAATAGCTTTTTTCATTCTATCTATGATTGATGATTACCAGAATCGCATGATGTGTCTGCGCCGGGGATGGGAAGGCGCGGCGGCAGGTGCCGTCGTGCGTGCAAACGCCGCCGTACTGCCGGAGTATGGCTGCCGGGGACTGCGCTGCGGCGTCCGGCGCCGGAAAGAGGTTTTTTCCCATCGGTCGTGTAGTTCGGTTGTGACATATTAAATACAACCGATCGGACGAAACCACCTAACGGAATTACAAAAAAATTAAAAATAACACGGGGGATTGTTTCATAAATTCAGAATGTTTACTTTTGTGGCGAATCAGATTGTCCGATGGAGAAAATTCTGCTTACGACACGGATCCGCAACGGCGACCGCAAGGCTTTCGACGAACTTTGCGGCCGGTACTATGCCATGCTGGTCTCCTACGCCCGCCTTTTCATGAAGGACGACTGGGCCGAGGACGTGGTGCAGGACGTCTTTTACAACGTGTGGCAGAACCGCGCGGCGCTGGACGATTCGAACTCCCTGTATAAATATCTGCTGCGTTCGGTTTACAACCGCGCGCTCAACTATCTGGACAAGAACAGGCGCGCCGGCGATTACCGCGCCTACTATCAGGAGCGGATCGCCTCGATGGGCAGCGCCTACTATGCGCCCGACAACAGTCCGATCATCCGTAAGCTCTATTCCGACGACCTGCGCGCGAGTCTCGACGCGGCGATCGAGTCGCTGCCGCCCAAATGCCGCGAGGTATTCAAACTGAGCTACCTCGAAGACCTTTCGAACCGCGAGATCAGCGAACGGCTCGGCATCTCGCAAAGTACGGTCGAGAATCATATGTATGCGGCGCTCAAACAACTGCGCCGGAAGCTCTCCAAGGAGCAGCTGCTGTTGCTGCTCGCCCTGCTGTTCATGCGATAGGAAAAAATTTGCCGTACCGAGTAGGTATTTTCTCCGGGGTGCCTGTATGTTATTATGCAAGCACCTAAAAAAGATACGCATTGGCACACACCGACGACACCGTATTGTACAGCATCGATTCTGTATTATACAAGCACCTGAATCACGAAACGACCGAGGCCGAAGAGCGGCGGCTTTACGCATGGCTCGAAGAACGGGAGGAGCACCGCACCTTCTATTTCGAGATCGCCGCGATCTGGAGCGCCCACAAAACCCTTTCGTCCAAACAGCTCGGCGAGCGCTGCGACGCCATGATGCGCCGGCTCAACGCGCGGATCGACGCCGACGAAGCGATGCGCCGCGAGGTGAAGCGGCGGCGTCCCGCATGGCGCCGCTGGGCGTTGGCTGCGGCCGCAGTGGCGGTGGTCGCCGTCGCCGTAACCGCGGCGTGGTTCGCCGGCGTCGGAACGCCGGGGGACGAGCTGTTCCGTACTTATCTGAATGAAAGCGGCGAAATTGCGGCCCTGCGTCTCGAAGACGGCACGCAGGTGTGGATGCAGGACGGGACCGAACTGCAATATGCGGTCGGCGCGGGGTCGGAGGAGCGTATCGTGCGCATCGACGGCGAAGCCTACTTCGACGTGGCGCACGACGAAGCGCATCCCTTCGTGGTGAAGACCGAAAACCTGTCGGTGCGGGTGCTGGGCACGGCGTTCAACGTCAGGGCGCATGCCGCCGATCCGCTGACCGAAGTGGTGCTCGAACGCGGTTCGGTGCGCCTGCAGACCCCCGAAGGCTATAATCTCGTGCGGCTCCATCCCAACCAGCGGGCCGTGTTCGACGCCGCGAAGGACGACATCGAGGTGGAAGAGATCTACGCCGAGCATTTCGTGACGGAGCGTTACAACCTCGTGGCGATGAAGAACGCCACGATCGGCGAAATCATCGCCCGCATCGAATCGAATTACGGCGTGCGGATACGCATAGCCGATCCCGACAACCGGAAACGATACGACATCAACTACCTGCGCACCAACTCGCTCGAAGAGGTCATCGACATCGTCGAATTCATGACCGGACAGCGCTGCGAGGTCGTGCGCGGTAACTAGCTATCCTCTGTCCCGTCCGCGGACGGCCGCCGCGGACGGGGCTTTTCACCCAAATTAACCTTTTTCGCAAACCTTAAAATCATGAAGAAAAATTCCATCTTCCGTTGGGGAGTGGCGATGCTTCTTTTGTTTACCGGCTTGAGCCTGAGGGCCTATGCCGAAGACGACGGAGGCTCCCCTTTCCGGAAAAACCACGATGTGGACCTAACGGTCAAGTCCGCTACCCTACAGACTTTTACGGACGCTTTCACCAAGCAGACGGGCGTGCTTTTCTCCTACGAATCGGCGCTGGCGTCCATGCCGATGGGCGACGTGTCGGTACGCGAGAGCAACGCCCCGCTGGAGCGGATTCTGAATAACGTATTCACCAAACGGGGATTCCGCTACAAAATCGTGGACCGCACGGTCGTGCTGACATACGACCGCACTGCGGAGCCGCAGCGGAAGAACAGCGTGACGGGCCGTGTCTGCGACGCGGCGGGAAGCCCGCTGGTCGGCGCCACGGTGCTGGTGAAGGACTCCACGCGCGGCACGACCACCGGGGCCGACGGCACCTATTCGGTCGAGGCGGAGCCCGGCGCGGTCCTGCTCTTCTCGTACATCGGTTACACGGAACGCGAAGAGCCGGTCGGCAGCCGTTCGGTGATCGACGTCACGATGCAGGAGGACCAGTCGGTGCTGGAGGAGGTCGTGGTCGTGGGATACGGCACGCAGACGCGCAAGACCGTGACTTCGGCGATCTCGAAAATGGACGGCAAAACCCTCGAAAGCATGCCCGTGAACCTCGTCGGGGACGGTATGAAAGGCCGTATCGCCGGCTTGCAGGTCGCCACGACCGACGCTACGCCGGGTTCGGCGCCGAAATTCCTGATTCGCGGCGGTTCGTCGATCAACAACTCCAACGATCCGATCGTGCTGGTGGACGGCGCCGTACGCGAAATGGCGGGCCTGAACCCGAACGACATCGAGTCGATCGAGGTGCTCAAGGACGCCGCGTCGGCCGGTATCTACGGTTCACGCGCATCGAACGGCGTGATTCTCATCACCACCAAGAAGGGCGCGCCCCACAAGGGACCGCAGATCGTTTTCGAGGGGCAGTGGGCCTATGAGAGTCCGGCCACGAAGTTCGATCTGATGAACGGCCGGGATTACCTGCTCACGCTGCGCCCGGCGATCGCCGAAGGCTACTGCGGCGGCGCGGACCCGCTCAGCATTCTTGACGGCGCCGAATCGGCGGGAGCCGGCAACAGCGCCGCTTCGCGCTGGACGACGCGCTACCTCAATCCGGGCGAATCGCTGCCGAAAGGCTACAAATGGATCGAAGACCCGGTGAACCCCGGCAAGATCATCGTTTTCCAAGACAACGACCAGCAGAGCCAGTGGTTCGACGACGCCTTCTGGCAGAACTACTATATCGGCGTGAACGGCGGCGGCGAGAACATCCGGTATGCCGCGTCGGCGGGTTATACGGACGACGGCGGCATCGGCATGGCCACCGGATTCTCCCGCTTCACCTTCCATGGCAACACCTCGTTCAAGGTGACCAGACGCCTGACGGCGACCACGACCTTCGACTATTCGCAGATCGAGCGGCAGATGCTCGACGGAGGGGCGCTCAACAAGCGCAATTCGGTGATCCGCGGCCTTTCGGTACCCGCCACCCACCGCGACTGGTACGACGCCGAAGCCGGGGAGGATTTGGCCGGAACGCCCGCCATGGGGCCGAACAACACCACGCTGCCCGCCGCCTACTACAACTATTACTACAGCGATACGGGCGAGACGACCAAGCGGTCGAGCGTGAACATCAACCTCGAATGGGCGATCGTGGACGGCCTGCGCGCCGTGGCCCAGTTCTCGAACCACAACCGCCATTCGCGCAGCCACTTCTTCGTGAAGAACAACCCCACGACGGGCACCAACATCCGGCCCACGAAAGAGGCCTTCACGGAGACCAACCGCATGGACTTCCAGACCTACCTGAACTGGAAGAAAACCTTCGCCGAAGACCACAACATCGACGTGGTGGCCGGTTACGACTACATGAAGGACAAGAACAACAGCATCGACGCGCGCGTGCAGGGGGCGGCATCGGACAAGATTCCGACGCTGAACGTCGGGACCTCCAACATCACCAACTACCCGACCAGCACGCGGACCGACGAGGTGCTGATCTCCTACTTCGGACGTGTCAACTACAACTTCCGCGAGAAATACCTGCTGTCGTTCACCATGCGCGCCGACGGCTCGTCGAAATTCGCCGCGGGCAACCGCTGGGGTTACTTCCCGGCGGCTTCGGCCGGCTGGATCGTGGACGAGGAGGCGTTCTGGCCGCGGAACAAGGTGGTCAGCTCGCTCAAACTGAGGGCCAGCTACGGTCTGACGGGCAACAACGGCATCGGGCTTTACGACACCTACGGCAGTTACAACTCGGCGTACCAGTACAACGGCATGTCCACCACCACGACCGGCGAAATGCCGAACAGCAACCTGACATGGGAATCCACGACGCAGGTCAATGCCGGTCTGGACATGGGGCTGGCCGACGACCGGGTGCGCGTGAGTTTCGACTATTACGACAAAGTGACGCGCAACCTGCTGTTCGACGTGACGCTGCCCAACACCACCGGTTACGGTTCGGTGGTCTCCAACGTGGGCAAGGTCCGCTTCTACGGCGTCGATCTGGCGATTTCGTCGGTCAACATCAGCCGCGGCGACTTCACGTGGACCACCGACTTCACCTATAACTTCAACATGAACAAGGTGCTGAAGCTGCCCGACAACGGCAACGTGCGCAACCGCATGGACGGCATCACCATCGGCGACGGGAGCCAGTTCGGGGGCATCGCCGAGGGCGAGCGCATGGGCCGCATCTACGGTTACAAGGTCGATCACATCATCGAGACGCAGGCCGACGCCGACGCGGCGATGTACGACGCTTCCTCGCGCGGATACCGCCGCTCGGACCGCAGGCAGATCGCCGGACGCAAGGATATCGGCGACTACGAATGGGTCAACCGCGCGGGTTCGACGCAGCGCGACGGCCGGGACATCATCAACGAGGAGGACCAGTTCCTGCTCGGCTACGCCACGCCCCACTCGACCGGCGGCATCGGCAATACTTTCCGGTACCGGAACTGGTCGCTGAATATCTACATGGACTATGCGCTGGGCCACTCGATCCAGAACGAGATGCAGATGCGCTACTTCATGGCGACGATGGGCAACTGCAACTGGAACTTGGTGAACGACGTGAAGCAGTGCTGGTCGCAGCCGGGCGACAAGACCAAGTACGCCCGTTTCACGGCCAACGACCCCGACTGGGGCAACCGCAACTTCTCGCGCATGTCGGACGTCTTCGTCGAGAAGGGCGACTACCTCTGCATCCGCGACATCTCGCTTTCGTACAAGCTTCCCGTGCGCTGGACGAGCCGGCTGGGCATGAAGGACGTGACCCTGACCGTTTCGGGCAACACGCTCTACTACTGGACGGCCGTGCACGGCGTATCGCCCGAAGCGGCGACCACCGGGGGACTCTACAATTCGGCTTCGACCTATGCCACGGGTTTCAGCCCCTATCCGCCCGCGCGCAAGATCCTGTTCAGCGCCAAATTCACGTTCTAACCCCTTAAAACTACCAAACCATGAAATGCAAAAAGATACTGACTGCCCTGCTGGCTGCGGCGTGCACGATGAGCGGCTGCCACGGCGACCTCGATATCATGCAGGACAACAAGCTCTCGGCCAGCAACATGTGGATAGACGAAAGCGACGCCGAGACGGCGACCTACGGCATCTACCTCTACATGCGCGACGCGCTCAAGAGCGTACACGACATCTACCTCTGCTGGGGTGAATTTCGCAACGGTCTCTGGGGCGCGGGCACAAACAAAACGCTGTCGGGCGTGGACCAGACGCAGGTGCGCACCAGCACCATGTCTTCGAGCAATGCCTATGCCGACTGGAGCGTCATGTATAAGACCGTCAATCAGGCCAACCTGATTCTCAAGCACGTGCCGGAGATGGGAATTTCGGAATCGGTCCGCAATTTCAGTCTGGGCAACGCCTATTTCTCCCGCGCATGGTGCTATTTCTGGATCGCACGCATCTGGGGCGACGCTCCGCTGGCCCTTACGGGGTACGAATCCATGGGCGGCGACCTCTACCTGCCCCGCGCGCCGAAGGCCGAGATCTTCGCCCGGATCGAAAGCGACCTGACCGAAGCCGAGCGGTACGTGACCGACAATTCGGACAAGGCCGTAGCTACGCCCGCCGCGGTGCAGATGCTCAGGGCCGACTATGCGCTGTGGATGTACCGCGTCGGGGGCGGCGGTTCGTCGTACCTCACTATGGCCGAAGAGGCCATTGAAACGCTGAACCTCTCGGCGTCGCGTCTCGAAAGCGATTACGCTCAGGTCTTCTCCTCGGCCAACAAGCTCAACAAGGAGGTGATCTTTGCCGTCCACCAGGCCAACGGCGAAGCCGTGAACGGACCGGGTTATTACCTCGGCTGGAACAGCAACTATGTCGAAGCGGCCTACCAGAACAATCCGGTGCCCATCACCGGCGGCAACCAGTGGTGGTGGTACACCGACCGCTACAAGGCGCTGCTGACCTCGGTCGAGGGCGATACGCGCACGAAACTGACCTACAACAGGGCCGATTACGGCACGACGATCAAGTCGATCGAGTGGACCGAAAAGGGCGTCGGGCAGATGATAAGCGGCGCGCGCATTTTCGATTCCGACTTCATCCTCTACCGCTATGCCGAGGCCTTCCTGATGGATGCCGAGATCAAATACTACCGGAAGGACTACGGCGGGGCGCTGACGGCGCTGGGCGAAATCACCAAGCGCGCCTACGGCAACGCCGCCCACTATACCGATCAGAGCGACGCGGCCGTGAAACGGGCCATCGTCGAGGAGAGTCTCAAAGAGCTGGTCGGCGAAGGGCGCACGTGGTGGACGCTGATCCGTCTGGACGCGGTCTGGGACTACAACAAGGATGTCGCCGACAAGCGCGAAAGCAACGCCAACATTCTCCTGTGGCCCATCACGCAGGAGTCCATCATCAAGAATTCCAAGCTCAAACAGACGGAGGGCTGGTATTGATACATAACCCGAAAAACGAACGACAATGAAAATCAACTGTTATATTGCGCTCGTCGCCGCGGCCCTCGCATGCGCCTGCAATCCGCTGGCGGACACCGACGACATGGACAACAACGTGCAGGCCACACGCATCGCCTTCTCGCCCGAAGTCGTGACCCTCGACAACGCCGGGCGGAACGCCGAGGAGGATCAGGGACAGAACGTCATCGTCACGCTCAACCCCAAGGCACGCAGGTCGATGGCATGGAGCGCCGAGACGGACAAAACCGAAACGTGGTGCACGCTGACGGAGTGCAGCGTCACCGACGCCGACGGCGTCACGCACCGCGGATTCCGGATCACCGCGACCGAAAATACGGCCTACAAGCGCACGGCAACCGTTACCCTGACGGCGGCCGACGGCACGCAGGAGACGCTCCGGGTCGTGCAGACGGGCGTCTACCCCGACGCCGAAGTCACGGTGGACCCGAAGCAGATCGAGTTCAACGCCGACGAGATCGTCCCGGTCGATGTCAGCTTCACGACCAACATGGGCGACGTCTATGCGGTCTCCAGAGACGAGGACGCCGACTGGATTTCGTGGGAGGACTTGGGCGGCAATGTGATCCGCTTCACGGCCGCGCCGTGGGACGACGAGGAGCAGCCGCGCACGGCCAACGTCTATATCACGGTCGGCAGCGGGGAGACGAGCGCCGCTACGGCGAAGATTCCTGTCACGCAGCTGGCCAAAGACCTCTACTGCTATGTCTGGGGTGCGTCGCTGTTCGATTACGACCGGTTCGAACTCGCCCGGCGCATGACCAAGTCCGAGGCGGGCGTCTACCGCTTCGACGCCTATTTCACCGCCGGGAATGCACCCGAAATCCGCGTCAACACCGTGCTGCGCGCCGATTACTACCCCGCTTACGCGCTTGCGGCCGACGGGCGGATCGTCACGCTCAATTCGGCGGCGGATGCGGTTCCCGCGGGGCCTGCGATCGACATCGACGGCATGCGTACGCTGACCATCGACCTCAATGCGATGACCTACACCCTGTCGCGCATAGCGATCGCCAACTGCATGCCCGACGACGCGGCGGCCGCCTGCCCGTCGAAGGCGTTCAGGACCAAGGACGGCGGCGTGAAGATATGGATGACCCGCAACCTGAACTGGAACGGCGGTCCGGAGATCGGCGCGATGAAACTGGGGTCGCGTCTGGTGCCGGCCTATTCCGGCTCGGCGACGTCGGGTGGCTACGATCCCCAAGACCCCTACATCGAGCGCAATCCCGCCTACGACGAAGAGGAGAGCGGTGGATCGGTCAAGGGCGATCAGGCCGTCACGGACCGTCACGGACGTCTCTATACGCTCGATGAAATCCTGCTGGGCACGCCCGCCGGCGGCTTGGGCCGCGGCATCACCTCGATCGAATGGCCCTCGGCCTACAACGTCGGTTCGACGTTCGTCGATGCCGTCGGCACGCAGATCACGGCGCGCGTCTTCAAGTCCGCGGAGATGAAAGCCGTGACCGACGACGAGCGGTTCTTCGCCGAAAATCCGGCGCTCTCGGCCCAGATTCAGGGCATCTGCCCCTACGGCTGGCATATCGCCAACTTCCGCGACTGGTACGATCTGGCCTATGCTGCGCTCGAAGCTTCGCGCGGCGATGGGACCTACCCCGTCCGGGAGGAGATGCTGACCATCGCCAAACTCGTCGCCACCAACGCCAACAACGTGGCTCCGTGGCTCCGCACGCAGGAGGGCTGGAACAGCACTCCCGCCCGTGCCGCGGGCGCCGACGCCTTCGATTTCAACCTCTATCCGACCGGATGGCGGCTCAACAAGAACGGCTACGGGCAGTACGGCGACACGGCCCACTCGTGGGTGCCGCTGATCGGCTCCTCGGCCAAGAAGACGTGGCGTCTGAACAACGTCAAGGCGACGAGCAACTACTGGTTCAACGACAACCTCGACGCCGGCAACCCGGCCGTGGGCATCCGCTGCGTGAAAAACTACAAAGTCAAGAAGTAATCAACCGACCGGGGTGCGGCCCGCCGAAGGGCGCTCCCCGGTCCAAAACCGACAAGAACGATGAAAAAGCTGAAATATCTGCTGATGGCGTGCTGTGCGGCCTGCGTATGGCTGGCGGCATGCTCCGACGACGATTACGAACCGCTGCCCGACTGGTGGTGGGAGCAGACGGGCGAACCGGCGGTCTATCCCGAACCCGAACCCGTCGACAACAAGGTCGTGGCGCACCGCGGCTGTTATGCCGAGACCGGATTTCCGCAGAACTCCGTCGCCGGGCTGAAAAAGGCCGTCGAGATGAAGCTCTTCGCCTCGGAGTGCGACATCCACCTGACCAAAGACGGTAAAGTGGTCGTCTACCACGACGATTACTACCTCGGCAACACCTGCTTCAAGGACGCCACCTATGCCGAGCTGTGCGCCAAGGGTACGCTGGCCAACGGCGAGAAACTGCCGCTGCTGGAGGAGTTCATCGACGTGGTGCTCGAAGGCGGCTGCACGCAGTTGTGGATCGATGTCAAGACGCTCGGCGACGAGGCGGGCGGCAATGCGGAAGCGAGCCGGACCGGCATCGCCGCCGCGCAAATCGTCCACGAGAAGAGAGCCAAGAATTTCGTGGGATTCATCGTCGGCCGTCTTGCCATACGCGACAAGGTGATTCCCGCGGTCCGCTCGGCGTGGCCCGTGTCGTACGGAGCGGCGGCCTACGAACCGGGCGACTTCATCGCCAGAGACATTCCGTGGGCCAACATGAAGCTCGCCGATTTCGGGCTGGACACCAAGCGGGCCAAGAGCTTTCCCGAAAACAAGGTGCGGCTGAGCCTGTGGCAGATCGACACCGACGAGCAGATGCAGTGGTATCAGGGCATCCGCAGCGATGTCTACGGCATCACGAACTATCCCCTCAGGATGATGGACAAGCTGGGACTCCGCTGACGGATTTCCGCATGAAAGAAATGCCGCGCCCCGAAAGGAGCGCGGCATCGCTTTTTGCAGGCCGGAATCAGAATCCGATGAAGTCGGTCTGAAGTTTCGACGTGCGGTAGGTGTTGCCCATGCCGTCCTCGACGACGATCTCGAAATCGGCCGTTTCGGGCGTCCCGGAGGTCAGCCTGCCGTAATAGAAGTGGTCGAGCTTCTTGCCCCACGTGCTGCCCACGCTCTTGCTGAAGTAGAGCACGTGGTAGGCGTAGGCCCAGTAGTCGCAGGTCGAAATGCGGGTCATATCCCCCACCTTCGCGCCGTTCTGCCAGAGCGACACTTTCCAGTCGCCGCCCGTGTCCGAATTCCAGACGTTGGCCACGATGCACTTCGCGTCGTTCATGGCCGAGGCGTTGGCGGCGAAGCCGAACGTCGTGCTGCCGGAGGTGCCGAACACCTGCTTGGCCGAGTAGGCGCGGATCTGGTGGTCGGCGGCCTTGTTGGTCGCTTTGTAATACTGGTTGGGAACGGTGCTGCCCGAAATCTCATACACGCCGTATCCGTTCGGCGTGCCGTCGGCGCAGAGGGTCGAGGTCCACCACGCGCCGCAGGCGGCTCCGTGGATGTGTTCGAAGATCTTCTTGCCGTTGCGGGTGTGGATGTACTTCTGCTGGTAGTGCGTGTGCCCGATCATGATGTGCGCTTCGGCGAACTCCGAGAGCAGGTCGAGCACCCCGGCGTGATTCATGTGGCTTTCGTCCGTTTCGCTCGTGCCGCCGCGGAACGGCATGTGGGCGCAGAAGATCACCAGCTTGTCCTTCGCCACGTGCGACAGGTCCTGACGGAGCCATTCGAGCTGCTGGTCGGTGATGCCGCCCTTGTAGTTGCTCGACGGGGTGCTGCCGCCGACGTAGAAGACGTTGTCCATCGAGACGATGTGGGCGTTGCCGCGGTTGAACGAGTAGTTGCGCGGTCCGAACTGCGATTCGAAGTTGGCGGCGGCCTTGTCGTCCGAAGTCTCGGTCTTCAGGTGGTCGTGGTTGCCGATGGTCTGGAAGATCGTCAGGTTGCGGTTGGCCATCGCCTCCTTCATGTTGCTCCACAAGTCGGGTGTGTCGAAGACGATGTCGCCGAGCGTGATGCCGTACACGGCGCGCCCTTTGGCCTTGAACGTTTCGACCGTCGCCTCGATGTCGGGAATGGTCTCGTTGACGTAACGGCTGATGTCGGCCGTGCTGGCGCACTGCGGGTCGGCGATGCAGAGCAGCGTGAAGTCGGTTTCGGGAGCGGCCAGCGGCTTGAGCACGAAGTCGTGGCGGTCGGCGATGTTCTTGTGGACGATTTCGGCATAGTACAGCGGATAGTTGTCCGCCGAGGTGTTGATTTCGTACCCTGCCGGCGTGCTGTACCAGACGAAGCGCGCCTTCTTGTAGCGGATCATCTGATAGACGCCGTTGGCGTCGGTCTCTACGCAGTTGTAGCCGTCCGACACCACCACGCCCCGTACGGGGTTGCCCGACGTGTCGGTCACCAGTCCGTAGAGGGTCGTGCCCTCGCCGAGCTGCGTGCCGTTGAGCTCGGTCTCGACGCCGGGTTCGCGGCCCTCGCCGTCCGATTTGTCGTTGCTGCACGCCAGCAGAAGCGTGGCCGCCATGCAGCAGAATAACATGATTCTTGTCTTCATATCTTGTCGTTTTTATTGTCCTCTTACTTCCAGAGCGCGTTCTGTTCGAGATTGGGGTTGCGCGTGATCGCCGTCAGCGGAATCGGACGCAGGTACTTCTTCTCGCTCCACACGCGCCGGTATTCCCAGACGATGTTGCCCTCGCCGTTGAGCGAGAAGGTCTGGTTGGCGCCCGTATTCGAAATGGCGATCGAATGTTCGGTGTCCTCGCCCGGACGGATGTAGAAGTCGGGCACGGGATCGCCGTTGTTGTCGGTGCTGAGACCCGTGTAGTCGTAGGTATAGCTCGTGCTGCCGATGTAGATGCCCGTCCACGGGTTGTTGTCGCTCGTCAGCAGGTCGCCCATGTGCCAGCGCATGTCGTCGTCCCAGCGGAGACCCATTTCGAGACAAAGCTCGATGCCCCGTTCGCGGCGCACTTCGAGAATCCATTTGTCGGTCACCGTATTGAGGAAATAAGCCTCCATGTAGGGATCGGCCTTGGCGGGGATGACCGACGTCACGCCGGCGCGGCTGCGCAGCGGCGCGATGGTCTGATCCCAGACGGCGGCGTCCATTTCGCCCAGCTCGGCCTTGGCTTCGGCATAGTTGAGCAGCACCTCGGCGTAACGGATGATCGGCAGCGAGTTCCAGCTGGCCGCCTTCGAAAGCACGTTGTCGGCATCGTCGTCGATCGACCACTTGATCGGATGGTAGCCCGTGCGGGTCACCTTCCAGTTGGGCGAATAGGGCACCGTGCGGCCGCTGATCTTCATCTGGTACGAGGGGCTGATGACCGTCTGCGCCATGCGGGCGTCGCGGCCGTCGAATTCGTGGATGAAGTCGATGGTCTTATAGCCGTCGATGTCGGTGAAGGGCGTGCCCTTGGTCGTGAGGTAGGTGTTCATGAACTTCTTGGTCATGGCGATCTTGGTGCCGTAGGTCGGCGAATAGTAATACCAGCTGGTTTCGTGGAAGGCCGAAAGCTCCTTGCTGTATTCGCGGCCGAAGATCACCTCTTGGGTCAGCAGCCCGGCGCTGGTGAACAGCGAGCGGTAGGCGGTCTTCACGTCGCCCGTCACGAGCGAGAAGGGACCTTTGTCCATGATCTCCTTGGCTGCCGCGGCGGCTTCGCGCAGGAACTTGTTATCGGCGTTGTAGACGTCGTTCTGCCACGGCTTGTCGGACGACGGCTCACGCGAATGGTACTTGCGGAAGGTGCCTTCGTAGAGACATACGCGCGACTTGAAGGCCAGCGCCACCCACTTGTTGATCAGGGCCGAGCCTTTCGTGTACTTGGCGTCGGCAAGGCAGTAGGTGCTGGCGAAGGTGAGGTCTTCGAGCACTTTGTCCATGACGTATTCGCGGCTGTCGCGGGGTTTGGTCAGAGCCTCCTTGTCGCTGGCCGAGATCGTGAAGTCGTACCAAGGCACGGCGCCGAAGGTCCGCACCTTGTCGTAGTAGAACCATGCGCGCCAGAAGCGGGCCACGCCTTCGTAATGGTTGTAGACCTCGTCGCTTACGCGGCCCCGGCAGCGGTGCATGTTGTCGAGCATGTAGTTTACGCGGCGCAGGTTGGTCCAGCTGCTTTCGGTCCAGCCGCCCTGATTGTCGGGCGAGACGTTGCCGTCGGGACGCAGCAGGTCGGTGGCGATGTCCACGGCGCAGTAGTCGGCGTCGATGTCGCCGCGCGTGATGGTTCCGTCGCCGGGGATCATCTTCTGGATGAATCCGTTGGCATATAGCTCCAGATCGGTCTCCGATTTCCAGAATTCGTCGCTGCCGATCTGGTCGTAGGTGTCGCGCGTCAGGAAGTCCTCGCAGGCGGTCATTCCTGCGGCCGCCACGGTCATCAGCGTGTATAATAGGATTTTTTTCATGGTTGCAGTCGGTTAAAATGTTACGTTTACGCCCAGCGTCACGGTCTTGAGCATCGGATAGGAGTAGCCGTTACCCGTGCCGCCGAGTCCCGATTTCTGGGTGCTTGCGAAGTCGGAGTCGCCGCTGGTGATTACTTCGGGGTCGAACATGTCCGTATACTTGAACATCGGCGAGTGCGTGAAGAGGTTTTCGCCCGACACGTAGATCTTCAGCCCTTCGATGCGCAGTTTCTTGCAGATGTGCTTGGGGAAGGTGTAATCGACCGTGATGTTTTTCAGACGGATGTACGAGGCGTCCTGCAGGTAGTGGTCGTTCTCCCACGTCAGCGGACCGTCGTTGCGGTTGGCGGCGAGCGATACCATGCGCGTCCAGTAGGGATTCTTGTCCATGTTCGTCACGCGCCAGTTGTCGGTGCTCTTGTCGATCTTCACTACCCTGTCGCCCGTCTGCGTCTTCATCAGCGAGTTGTAGGCGCGGTTCCACTTGCCCCAGAAGAAGCCCGATTCGGTCCACGGATACCAGTCGCGCTTGCCCACGCCCTGCCAGAGCATCGAAAGGCCGATGCCGTTCCAGTTCAGCGACATGTTGATGCTGTACTGGTAGCGGGGCGACTGGTTGCCGATGATCTCCATGTCGCCGTGGTTCGACAGCGTGCGGTTGCCTTTGGTCATGATGCCGTCGCCGTCCACGTCGACGAACCGCAGGTCACCGGCGTAGGCGCGGAACATCTCGCCGTTCTTGAAGAAGTTGTAGGCCGGGCCGTTGAGCGCCTCGGCGTTGCTGGCGTAGATGCCCGCGGTGCGGAAGCCCCAGATCTCGCCGATCTCCATGCCCTTGTAGTAGGTGGTCAGGTCGCCGGTCTCGTTGTAGTAGTCCGTAATCCAGCTGCGGCTGTCCCAGAGCATGGCCCGGAGGCTGTAGTTGAAGGGCTTGCCGCCCAGCTTGAACGAATCGCGCCAGCCGAGGCTGACCTCCCAGCCCTTGGTCTTCAGGCTGGCGTAGTTGCCGTAGGGCGCCGCGCTGCCCAGCACCTGCGGGAGGTTGGGACCGACGGTGTAGAGGTCGGTGGTGTTGCGGCGGTAGTAGTCGCCCGTGAACGAGAGCCGGTTGTTGAACAGGTCGAGGTCCAGACCGATGTTGTAGGTGGTCACCTTCTCCCACGTGATGTCGTCGGGAATCAGGTCGGGAACCGACGTGTAAGGCACGTTCTGACCGTTGATGATGACCGACGACTTGGCGATCGAGGCGCTGTTGGTGGCCGTCATCGTTTCGAGGTACTGATAGGGGTCGATATTGGCGTTGCCGAGCGAACCGATGCTCGCG
>ERZ1694968.559-NODE-559-length-17524-cov-6.057759_pt1 | contig 17524 bp, 10 predicted proteins | sample MGYA00581610_ERZ1694968 | MGnify/ENA primary metagenome ERZ1694968 (study PRJEB42213, sample SAMN07424363) | human gut metagenome | biome: ENVO:00009003; feature: ENVO:2100002; material: ENVO:00002003 | host: Homo sapiens | place: USA | collected 2014 ... | reverse complement strand
CGTCAGATGTGTATAAGAGACAGCTCGTCGAAATCGTCGAAACCGTTGAGCGTTCCGATCGCCGCCTCGTAAGCCGCCGCATCGCCGCCGAACAAGTCGCGGATCATCAGGAACTTGTCGTTGATGCCGATGGCGCGGCGCAGGTCGGTAACGTGTTCACTGCGACGCAGCTCGGACGCCACGTCGCGCGGAGGCGCGATCGTGTCGGCCAGTGTCTGCACATTGTGGTTGATCACCTCGCCCAATACGGCGCCGGAGGTATTTTTCGCTTCGAGCGTGATCTCTTCGAAATCAGGCTCGTCGTCATCCCCGGCATTGTCGGGCGCAGTGGTTTCGGCCGCTTTCGGCTGCGGAGCGGCAACCGGAGTCCGCGATGCAAAAGCGTCCGGTCCGGGTGCAGAGGTTGTCGCGGAGCCGAGAGAGGTTGTCACAGAGCCGACAGGAGTTGTCGCGGATGCTGCGGGTTCCGTCACGGGCGCCGTAAATGGAGTTGCAGAAAGGGCGGCTCCGGCAGTTGCGTCGGAAACGGAGACTCCGGCGGCGGCAGTTCCGGCCGATGCAGAGTCGGACGCTGCGGAACCGGATGACGCGGAACCGGCCACCGCCGGTTGTGCGAACGACGCTTCGGCCGCAGGCTTCCCTCCCGCAACAGGTTTTCCGGTAGGCTCAAGGGCCGGAACGGATGCGGGTTTCGGGGCAGGCGCCGCAGGCTCCGTATTATATAGCGACATGATGACGCGCTGTTTATGGCGGTGACGGACAGTCTCCTCTTCCAGTTCGAACAGTGTCGGAGCTATGGGTTGAGTTCCCGGCGCGGAATGCGCTTCGGCTTTGGCAGGAGCTTCCTGCGCCGAAGTCTGTTCCGCATCGACGGACGGCGCAGGTGCGGCGGCTGATTCGGCGGCAGGCTCTGCAACCGACTCGGAATGTGACTCGACAACCGACTCGGCAGCGGGTTCTAAGACGGGGTCGGCTGGAAACTCGACGACGGACTCCGCAACGGACTCGACAACCGACTCGGCAGCGGGTTCTGAGACGGACTCCGCAACGGATTCGGAAAGCGACTCTGCGAAAGATTCGGTCGCGGATTCGACGACGGGTTCAGCAATGAATTCGGGCTTTTCGGACGCTTCCTCCGGTTCTCGGACAGTTTCCGGCAGCGGCACTGACTGCTCGGCGGCTGGTTCCGCGGCATTTCCGGCAACGGGTTCTGCCGGAGCCGTCTCCTCAATGGAAAGCTCGGATTCAGGCTCAGAAGCAACCGGTCCGGATTCGGTCACGGGTTCAGCGGCAGAGATTTCCGGTTCTGAAATCGGGTTCGTCCCGCCGTCGGAATCGGACTGCGCAACAAATGCTTCGGCAGAATCGACAACAACTTCAGGTTCGGCAGCCAGTTCTTCGGCAGGTTCGGAATGCCCTGCGAAATTTACGCCCGTTTCGACGGCCTGTCCGGACCCGAACTCAGACTTCGATTCCGGCACCGTCTCCGGTTCCGGCTCGGAAACGGATTCCGACTCGGAGACCGCACCAGCTTCGGCGACTGACTCCGACTCAAAGGACGCCCCCGCCTCGGCAAAAGATTCCGACTCAAAAGCCGCACCCGCTTCGCCAACAGCGTCCCGTTTGGCGGCAGCATCCGGTTCGGCCTGCGCCTCAACCGCGAACGGGTCGAGCGAAAGCATTTCGCCGAGATCGATGCTGACCGGAATTTCGGCCGGAGCAGGCTCCGCCACGGCCTCTTCCGCCGCATCTTCGCGGACAGCCGCAAAGTCCGCATCCGCGCCGAAACGCACGGCATCGTATAACTTCCGCAGTTTTTCGAGCACCAGATCCCGTTCGAGGGCCGCGGTCTCCTGCGGGGTGTCCCAATTGTCTATGATTTCAGAGAGCTTCTGCAATTCGCTCCGCACGTATTTCAAATCCATGATCCGTACACTTTTTGCCCTCAAAGATAGGAAAAATTTACGAACTACCCAGCGGAATCGCCCATATAATATCGCAGCCCCTCCCCGTTGCCGCCGGGAAACGGAAAAGGGGACGGCATACGCATCGTCCCCCTATTCCGTCTGCGGAAAACATGTCACTTCCCGAAGATATGTTTCGCATAATTATATCCGCAGGCGTCGTAAATCTTCGCCAGCCGGCGTACGCGGCGCAGGTAGTCGCCGTAATCCTTCCGGTCGAGACTCCACCCCACTTCGGCCAGCGCGCTCAGGCGCGGCAGCAGCATGTATTCGGCATGGGGCCACGTGGCGATGTACTCGGTCCAGAGGTTGGCCTGCACGCCCAGTATACAGCGCTGTTCGTCAGCCGTCAGCATCTCGTAAGGATCGAGCGAATAGACCTTCTCCACAGGCAGATAACCGCCGATGGCGAGCGGTTCCCCAGCCGTATCGCGCGTCTGGTAATAGTCCAGATAGCAGTGCGTCGTCGGAGCCATGATGGCGTGGTTGCCCATCTTCGCAGCCTTGATGCCGCCTTCGGCGCCCCGCCACGACATGATCGTGGCCGTCGGCGTCACTTCGCCCTCCAGTATCTCGTCCCAACCGATCAGCCTGCGTCCGTGGGCGTTGAGGAATTTCTCGACGCGGGCCGTGGCATAGTTCTGCAACCGGCGCGGCCGCTTCAGCCGCTCGGCCTTCATGCGCGCTTTGCAATGCGGGCATTTCTTCCACATCACCGTCGGGCACTCGTCGCCGCCGATATGGATATACTCCGAAGGAAACAGCTCCAACACCTCTTCGAGCACCCCCTCGATGAATTCGAACGTCGTCTCCTTGCCGATGCAGAAAACCCGGTCGTCGATGTCCCACGTCTGGCGCACTTCGTACTGCTCGCCCGTACAGCCCAGCCACGGATAGGAGGCCAGCGCCCCGACGGCATGCCCCGGAAATTCGATTTCGGGAATCACCGTGATGAAACGCTCCGCAGCGTAATTCACCACGTCGCGGATCTCATCCTGCGTATAGTAACCGCCGTAAGGCGTTTCGTCGAATTTGCAGTTCTCGTCGTACGTGCCGCCCGGATCGCGGCCGATCAGCGTACGGCTGCGTACGGAACCTATTTCGGTGAGTTTCGGATATTTCCTGATTTCGATGCGCCACCCCTGATCGTCGGTCAGATGCCAGTGGAAGACGTTGAGTTTGTGCAGGGCCATGATGTCGAGCGCCTCCTTCACCTCATCGACCGTGAAGAAGTGACGGCCGACATCGAGCATCATGCCCCGGTAACCCAGACACGGTTTGTCCTCGATCGTGACGACGGGCAGTTCGACGGCCCGCACGTCGTCGGCTTCGTACGCTGCCGCCGGAAGCAGCTGGCGCAGCGTCTGCACGGCATAGAACGCCCCCTGCGCTCCTCCGGCGACGATGTCGATCCGGCAGGGAGTTACGAAAAGGCGGTAGGCCTCCGCAGGCATCGTCTCGTCGCGGGTGACGTTCACCGCATGGTCCGCGGCCTTGTCGGCATGCCTTACCCGCGGGCCGCGGCCGAACAGCGGCATCAGCACCTTGTTCAGCGCGGCAGTCACGCCGGACAGACGCTCGTCGTCGAACAGCAGGACCACCTCGGCGTCGGAGGTCAGGCGGAAGGTGCCCTGCCCCTCCACGATATGCTCCGGGAGCGGCACGACAGCCACTTCGCCGTCGGTCGGAATCACCCTGCCGCAACTGCAACAGCCGCACAATACGGCGAACAATGCCAAAACAGGTAAAAGTCTCTTCATATCGGATCGTTTTCGTGGGTTTCGGTGCAACTTACCCGGTAAATATAACAAAAAAACGGATTTCGCCAAAGCACCGCGTCATTTATTCGCAGGCCGAAGCTCCCAGCAGTCCTACGTGGTCGATATTCGAACAGCAGATATGCAGTCCCTCGACGGTCTTGGCATAGGGGAACCGTTTCAGCTGTTCGTACATCGCTTCACGGAAAAAGCCGAATGCATGGGCGATGCTGCCGCCGAAGACGATCGCTTCGGGGTCGTACGTATAGAGCACCAGCATCACCAGCTGGCCGACATGCCCCCCGAACTCGCGCCAAAGCGCCAACGCTTCGGGATCGCCCGCCGCGGCGCGCTCGTAAGCCTCCTTGCCCGTCGTGCCGCGGCCCACGAAGAAGCGGCTGCTGCAATAGTATTCGTAATCCCGGTCCAGATACGGGATGCTTCCGATCTCCCCCGCCCCGGTATCCCGGCCGCAATAGAGCTTCCCGCCGATCACGACGCCCGCGCCGACGCCCGTGCCGAGCGCCACGCACACCACGTCGCTGAACGCGCTCGCCTCGCCGAAGCGGCAGACGCCCAGCGCAAAACAGTTGCAGTCGTTGTTGACATGCACCGGCACGCTGAAACGCTTTTCGAGCAGGTCCTTGAGGTAAACCTCGCGCCACGAAGGGATGCCCACCACATTATATACGATTCCCCGCGCGGCGTCCACCACCGACGGCACGCCGATACCGATCCGCGAAACCTCAGGTTGCATAAGCTCCCCGATAAGCGATGCGATATGATCCACCACCTCCCCTTCGGGACGGTCGGCTTTGCAGGGTTCGGAAAGCAGCCGCACGATATGTCCGTCTTTCACAAGGCCGGCGCGCACGTTCGTGCCGCCCAAATCCACGCCTATTCTCATCTCTTGTCTGTTAATTGCTGTTCTTGACTTTGCTGATCCTGCCGTCGCGGAACTCCACGTGATCGACGATCCGTCCGTCGCGCTCGTGAATCCACGTCTCGAAGCCCCGCTCGCCCTCGGTCAGCACCAGCAGACGCACGCCGGGGCGCAGGTTGTTGTAGGTCGTATCGTCGCCCGAAAAACGTCCGTATCCGAGCGCTATACCCTTCTCGGCAACGACGTAGTCGATGTCGTGGTCATGCCCCACGAACACCCCCATCACGTCGCCGCTCTCGACCATCGCCGCGAACATGCCGGGATTCAGCTCGCCCGGACACTCGTCCTCGGCGGCGCGGCCGATATGCGTATTGCCGGGATTGCGCCACGCCGCGACGTATTCGGGCAGGGCGATATGAAAAAAGGCCAGCGCCGGCAGCGGTTTCCCGCCGTTGGCCGCGGTATAGGCGGCGCTCCGGTCGCGGTACCAGCGTATCTGGTCCTGCGTGAACCAGCCGTAGCCGTCGATGCCTTCGACAGTCGAATAGTCGTGCGAATCGAGGCAGTAAAGCAACGCCGCAGGCGATTTCTTCCCGGCGATCTCCAGCACCACGTCGGCCAGTTCGCCGTCGGCGTTCAGCGTGTTGAGCGTCCCGGCATACGAAGTGACGATGCGGCCGATTCCGGCGCGCGGAATATCCTGTTCGGCGTCGTGGTTGCCCAGCACCACGCAGAACGGCAGGTTACGCTCCGCAACGGGCGCCAGCACGCGCTTCCACCCTTCGGCGGCGGGTTTCCCCGTCACCACGTCGCCCGTGAAGACGACCAGATCGGGCCGCTCCGCATCGAGGATATAACGCATCTGAGCGATCGTCTTCTCCGCCTGAGCCTGCCGGTAGGGATTCCCCAGATCGAGGTGCACGTCGGTGAACTGCGCGATCTTGAATTTCCCCTCCCCGTTGAATTCCAGAGCGGGCCTCTGCGCCTGCGCCGAACACCACAAGGCAACGGCGCACATAAGTGTCGTTATCTTTTTCATAAGCAGGTTGGGTTGCTCAGTTCAGTTTCACGCTGCCGCTCTTCTCCACGCGGACCGTACGGCTCCGGCCGTCGCCCCACGTCACCGTCAGGTCGAAGGGCACGTTGGTCTCAACGCTCACGGAGGGCGTCTCGCCGGCCGAAGCGCGCCGTTTGACCTTAAGTCCCACGACGCCGTCCGGCCCGTAGGGATAGCGTTCGATGCCGTGGGCCTCGGTATGGTCGATATCCCACACGATGCGGCCTTCGGAGTAATCCGACTTCACGCCGAGGATATACTCGATGAAGACGGCGATGGGCGGAAGTCCGGTCCAGCCCACGAAGTCCTTGCGTGCCATGAATCCGGGTTCGATCGTCTCCGGGGCGTAGTACTCCCAGAAAGTGCCGGTATTCTTCCACACCTCGAAGACTGCGGCGTAATGGTTCGCGGCGATCTCCCGCGCAAGGTCGTGATAGCCCTTACGGTAAAGGCCGTCGATGGTCATGTAATTCGTACCGGGCCATACGCCGCCCTGCCAGTAGCGGCCCAGCGGATTGTATTTCGGATGGTCGGCCGAGAGCGACGGCACGCGGTGCGGACGGTCGAACTCGGTCGTATCGCTCAGATGCGCCACCATGCGGTCGAGCCGCTCCCGATCCAGCGCATCGGCCTGCAAAGCCCAGAATGCGCCGATTCCCTTGGTCGTGCAGAGCGTTCCGTCGCCATAGCGGTCGTACAGGAAAGCCGTCCGCTCGTCCCAGAGATGTTCGTTCACATAGGCGCGCAGCCGCTTCATCTCGTCCTCCATATCCTCGATCTCCTGCCAGCGTTCGATATAAAAACCGATGTTCAGCAGCGATTCGTCTACCAGCATCTGCTGCAGGTTGGTGTCGAGCCAGACCATATGTCCGTGCGAAAAGATCGGGTTGTATTCGGGCTTCACGCGGGGCATGTTGTCCATGCCCGTTCCCCAGCCGCTCGACCAGTAGGTGCCGTCAGGCCACGTGCGGTTGAGCCGCCACCATTTGGCGTAGGCGCACAGCGCGGGGAAGACCTTGTGCAGGCGGTCGATATCGCCGAACTGGCGGTAGTACGTCAGCTCGACCCACGGCAGCAGGTTCGGGCCGGTCGAAGTCGGATCGTAACGCTCGAAACAGTCGGAGCCGTCGGCCCGGATTTCGCGGCAGATGAAGCCGTCGGGGTGCTGCTTCGCATAGAAGTTGTCCAGCGAACGCTGGAACGGGAAGAAGCGGTAGCCGTAGCGGGCGAACATCATCATGAACGAGGCGTCCCACATGAAAATATTGCCGTTGTAGGCGATATCCAGATACGGCGAGACGAATTCCGATCCCTCCTGCGGCTGGCGGATGTTGCCCACGGCGATCCGCCAAGCATGCCAGTACATCTCGATCTCTTTGTCGTGCCCCTCCCACACGGGTGCGGGCAGGATCTTGCGGGCCTCGGCGAACGAACGGGGCTTGATGGTTTCGGGCTTGGCGGTCCGGAATTCGTTTTCGGCCACGAAGACCTCCTTTACATAGGTATTCTTGTAAGGCAGCTCGTAAGGACCCGATTTAAGGCCCTGCGCTCCGGCCGCTCCCGCTGCGAAGACCAGCGGCAGAAGCGCCGCGATTTGTTTGCGTAGCGTCATAATATGCGGTTTATTTTATCAGCGATTTGATCCTGCGGGCGATCTCCGTATTCATATACGTACCGCAGAACTTGTCGGCTCCGGGACCGTATGCGAATACGGGAAGCATCGCGGGGGTATGGTCGTCGGAGACATAGACGCCCATCACGCGGCCCGTCCGCTCGTCGCCGTCCACCAGCACCAGTCCGCCCGTCTCGTGGTCGGCGGTGACCACGACGAGCGTCTCGCCGTTTCGGTCGGCGAATTTCAGCGCTTCGGCCACGGCGAGGTCGAAGCTCAGCATTTCGATAATTGAGCCGGGCAGGCAGCGCGAATGGCCGGCATAGTCGATCTTGGCGCCCTCGACCATCAGGAAGAAGCCTTTGCCGCCCCGCTCCTGCAGTTTGGCGATCGAGGCCCTCGTGGCGTCGGCCAGCAAGGTGAGGTTGGCCTGCTCGGCGGCATCGTCCATCGTCTCGTCGATGCAGATCACCTTGCCTTTCCGGGCGGTGATCTCATCAACCGAACGCACGAAGTCATACTGTTTTTCCAGCTCGGAGATCAGGTCCACGCCGTCGCTGCGGCGGGTGAATTCGCGGATGCCGCTGCCGCAGAGCAGGTCCACGCGGCCGTCCATCAGGCAGCGGGTCAGCTCGTCGGCGTTGTCGCGTTCGACCGAATGTCCGTAAAAGGCCGTCGGCGTAGCGTCGGCGACATTGCCGAGCGTCAGCACGCCCACCGGCATCCCCTTGTCATGGAAAAAGTCGCTCAGCGAAGGATACGGCTCACCTTCGGAACTCATCGAAATATGGCGGTTGTCGTGACGTTCACCCGTCGCCAGCGCACTGCCGCCCGCGGCCGAGTCGGTCGTGAAGGCATCCAGCGCATTGTTCTGCTGCAGGCCCATATACTTCATCTGCAGCGTCGTAAGGCCCTTGTTGGCATAAAACGCTGCCACGATCTGCGAAAGGCCCATGCCGTCGCCGATCAGGTAGATCACGTTTCTGACTTTTCCCTTGCCGCCGTCGTTTCGATAGGTCGGCGTGTAAACGTCGATACCCTCGGTGAGCTGCAGTTTATCGTTCTGAAATCCCCTGAAATCGCGCGTGGTCTTGTCCAGACGCTTCGTACCGGTCACGCCACCGACGGACGTACGGCGCTGGCCGATCTGGAAATTCTTGTTGCCGAAATCGTCGAAGAATCCGGCGCAGACCTCCGGACGGTCGGTGTTGATGTAGTCGATCCCCATGTCGTAGAACGTATAATAGACCGTCGTTCCTTCGGGAGCGCCCCAGAAACGCACGGGCTTGCCCCAGCCGTGGGCGCGGTCGATGATCTTTTCCAACTTCACACGTTCGGCGGGAATGATCGAACATTTGCCGTTCCACTGCGAATAGTTCCTGAAGTTTACGCTTACGAGGGCGATGCGCTCCAGCTGGTCCGGGGTATAATCGGTCTCCCAATTACCGTCGAAACGGACATAGGCGGGATATTTGCCGAAATCCTCAGGCGCGGGAACCCGTCCCGTGACGGCGATACGCACGGCTTCGGGATTCACGGCCGGATCGAAGACTTCGGGATAACGGCCCAGCAGCGCCGTAACGGCCTGCAGCGTCGGTTCGGTCGCCGATTTGAGTTCGACCATCAGTTGCAGACGTTCGTCCGAATCTTTCCATGCGCGGCCGCCGTTGCGCCCAAAAAGCGTCACGATCGGCTCGACGTAGAGCGACTCGAAAGTCATGTCGGGCGAAAGGTCCTCGACATCGTGCCCCACCAGCAGCCGGCCGTCGTGCAGGAACACGTCGGCTTCGATCGAGTAGACCCCCTGCGCATAAGCCTGCCAGAAGGGAGCGCGGCGGCAATAGTCGTTGTGCGAATGGATCAGCACGGGGCGTTCGGCCGCAGCCGTTACGCAGAAGCACAATGCCGCAGCCAGCAGCCAGCTTTTCAGTATCTTTTTCATCGTCGGAGTCATTTAGCGATTTTGACAACGGCCATCACCGGAGCGTGGTCGGAAACATAGCCGCCGTCGAAGGTGTCGGGCAGCACTTCATAGCGGACGGCTTCGATGTCGCCGCTCACGAAGATATAATCCAGCAGGGGCCGCTCGGCTTCGGGAATCTGTCCGAAATCGGAGAAGCTCCAATCGGTTCCCGACCGCTGCGCCGCGATCGCCTTCGCGTCGCGCAGCACGCCGTCCTTCTGCACATGGGCCACCACCGACGATCCGGGTTCCGAGTTGAAGTCGCCCGTCAGGATCACAGGACGTCCTCCGCTCAGGGTTTCGATGCGCTTCATCAGCAGGCTCACGCCCTCGTCGCGCGCCACCTGCCCGACATGGTCGAGATGGGTGTCGATGAAGAAGAGTTCCCGGCCGTCCCTGTCGCGCAGCACGACCCATGTGGCGATTCGCTCGCAGGCGCCGTCCCATCCCAGCGACCCCACCACTTCGGGGGTCTCGCTCAGCCAGAACGTTCCCGAATCGAGCAGCGTGAAGCGGTCCTTCCTGAAGAACACGGCGCAGTATTCGCCCGACTCGGCGCCGTCCAGCCGTCCGACGCCCACTCCTTGATACCCGGTCAGCAGACCGCTCAGATCATTGAACTGGTTGGAAAGCAGCTCCTGCGTGCCCAGCACGTCGACCTCCTGCGCCTTAATCACCCCGGCGATCCGTTCGCGGCGGAAACGCCAGTTGTTCTGCCCGTCTTCGGGATTGTCGTAACGCATGTTGAAGGTCATCACGCTGAGCGAAGTCGCCGAGCCGCAGGCGGTGAACGCAACCGCCGCAAGAAGATAGATCAATCGTTTCATAGCTCCATATTTTTAATCAAAACTAATTCCCCTGAAATCCGTCATGCGCAGGTTCGCTTCGGGTATCGCTTCGAAGCCCTCCGCTCCGGGCGCTTTCCAGCCCCACGCGAGGTCCTGTCCTTCGTAATCCTCGAAATAGAGCAGCGTGTAAGGGTGCAGTCCCGCTTCGAGCGCCACGCGTCCGGTCGCCATGACCGAAGCGTGGGACCCGTCGTTGTCCACCACCCTACGGTCGCCGATCATCAGCACGCTGCCGTCGTCGCTCTTGGTCATGAACTCCCAAACGCCCCGCTCCGGAATGAGGATCAATCCCGTAAAGACATAGGCGAAGTGGTCCTCCTGCGGAGCTTGGGCGATCGAGGGCGCAGGCATCGTGCCGGACGACACGTATTTTCCCTTCCGAATATCGTTCACACACGAGAAAACGCCTTCGTAATAGCTGTAAGCGACGCCGGGACGCGTGGCGGTCTCTGCGGGCATACCCCGGCGGAACACCGCTTCCTCGGCTTCGAGCGTCAGCGTACGACTAGGCGCAGCGCCGGGTTTGAATCCTTTGGCCTTGAGCGTCAGCGAACGGTCCACCGGCACGGGAGCGGCGTAGAGCGCCGACGTTTCGGTGGGTTCCGAGCCGTCGAGCGTATAGCGGATTTCCGCTCCGGAGGTCGTCGTCGCCAGAGCGACGGCGAGCGGCTCGGTGAACAGGCTCACGTTCTGCGTGGTATAGGGAATCGAAACCACCTCGCCGCGGGTCAGCGAATGGGGCGCGGCCGCATCGTCCGTCCCGCGTTCGTAATCGGGGCGCGGCCGGAGCGCAAAGTGCAGCTCGCCGCCCTGCATCAGCTCGTCGTAGGTGATGTAGTTCCGGTCGATCGGCTTCCCGTCGAGCGTCACCGAAGCGATATAGACGCTGCGGCGCGGATTGTCGGCCGTAACGGTCAGCGTACGGCCGTTGGCCAGCCGCACGACGGCTTTCGGGAACTGGGGCGCGGTCAGCGCGAATTCGTTCGAGCCGGGACATACGGGATAGAAGCCCAGACTGGAGAAGACGTACCATGCCGACATCTGGCCGCAGTCCTCGTTGCCGATGATGCCTTCGGGCGTCGGGGCGTACATCTCGTGCAGCAGGCGGCGCGTCAGCTCCTGCGTCTTCCACGGCTGTCCCACATAATTATAAAGGTAAGCCATATGGTGGCTCGGCTCGTTGCCGTGGGCGTACTGCCCCATCAGCCCCGTCACGTCGCTCACGTCGAGCTGCATTTCGTCCGATTCGAGCGTGAAGAGCCGGTCCATTTCGCGGATGAACGTCTCGCGGCTGCCGAAAAGCTGGATCAAGCCGTTCACGTCGTGCGGCACGAAGAAGCGGTAGTGCCACGGTGTGGCCTCGGTATAGTCGCGGCCCGTAGCGAACTCTTCGAACGGCGCGGACCAGTTGCCGTCGGACTGACGGCCGCGGAAAAAGCAGATCGAGCCGTCGAAAACATTCACATAGTTGAGCGCCCGCCGCGCGTATTCCCCGAACACGTCGTCGCGGCCCATAGCCTGCGCCATGCGGGCGATCGCCCAGTCGTCGTAGGCGTATTCCAGCGTACAGGAGACCGATTCGCGCTTGATATTGGAGGGAATATACCCCTGCGCCGTATAATAGTCCGAACCTTTCTTATTGATGTTCGACGAACGGATCATCGCCTCCAGCGCCTTGTCGGCATCATAGCCGCGAATTCCCTTCAGGTAGGCGTCGGCGATGACCGACACGGCATGGTAGCCGATCATCGTGCCCGTCTCGCCCGAAGCCAGCGGCCAGATCGGAAGTTCGCCCGTTGAATCGTACATGTCGAGCATGCTGCGGATCATGTCGTTCACCAGCGCGGTATCGACCAGCGTCTGGAGCGGGTTCCACGCCCGGAAAGTATCCCACAGCGAGAACGTCGAGTAGTAGGACTTCCCTTCGGGCATCCGCGCGACGGTCTGGTCGTGGCGGCGGTACTCGCCGTTCACGTCGTTCATCAGATTGGGCGTCAGTTTCGTATGGTACTGCGCCGTATAGAAGTTGGTCATCTCGTCGCGCGAGCCGCCTTCGACGACGATGTCGCCCAGCGCTTTGCGCCACTGCCCGACGGCGCGGGCATGCACGGCGTCGAAATCCAGTTCGGGAACCTCCGCAAGCGAATTCATACGGGCGTTTTCGACGCTGACGGACGACAGTCCCACGGCGATCGTGAGCGTCCGCACGTCGGGCGCGAAGGTCAGCACGGCCTGCTTGTCCCCCAACAGCTGCACGTCGGCGAACGGCTCCGAGAAGCGGGCCGCGAAGAATACATACTGATCGGGCACCCACCCCTGCGTGCGACGCATGCCGGCCAGCTCGTAGGGAGCCGTCCGGCGGAGTTCGCACAGGTCGATCTTCTCCTCGGTGACCGTATGCAGCAGATCGACGATCACCCGCCGGGGACCTTTGCCCGCAAAGGTATAGCGGTGTACGCCCGTACGGGGCGCGGCGGTCAGTTCGACCCCGATATTCACGTCGGGCAGCGTCACGGCGTAGTAGCCGCACGAAGCCCGCTCGTCGTCATGCGAAAAGAAATAGGGCTGCAAGACACACTCGCCGTCGTGGATCACGATTTCGCGCGTGGTCGGATGGAACAGAATGTCCGCAAGGTCGGCGCATCCCGTACCGCTCAGGTGCGTATGCGAAAAGCCGTCGATCGTCGTGTCGCTGTAATGGTAGCCGGCGCAGGCGTCCCAGTTGCCGGCACGGGTGTCGGGACTCAGCTGCACCATGCCGAAAGGCGTGGTGGCGCCCGGATAGGTATGACCGTGGAATCCGGTGCCGATGAACGGGTTCACATAATCGACGGGATCGGCGGACCGCGGCGAACAGCCAAGGGCCGCGAGGGCCAGCAGCAGAATGGTAAGTTTTTTGGTCATAACAGTAGTCGGTAGTGCGAACCGTCCGGAAAATGCAAATCAAAGGTACGGATTCCGGAGCGATATTGCAACTCCGCGCCCTTCTCTCTTCGTCTGTCCGAAGCCGGTCGCAGTTTAGGTCATACAAATATAGAGAAGCGATTGCACCCTGCCGTGGCTATTTGCGCTTTTACTTCCTCAAATCGCGCAGAACCGTCATTTCCCGCCCCCCGAAACGTCCCGATCTGCCGCCGAAAAATCGCAGAAACCGCCCGGATTTCCGAAAAAAAAGCTACCTTTACCGTCGAACGGACACTACCCGAACGATGGCACGCGTAATTTTCCTGACCGACTTTTCCGAAGCGTACGCACGAGAACTGCTCCTCGGCATGGCGCGCTATGCGCACGACACGGCGCAGGCATGGAGCCTGTGCCGCCTGCCGCTGTCGATACGCGACAAATTCGGCATCGAAGCCGTCGTGGAGTGGGCGCTGCGCATGAAGGCCGACGCCGTGATCGGCCAGTTCTACAACACCGACAACGTCGAACTGTTCCGCAAAAACGGGATCATAGCCATCGCGCAGGACTTCAAGAAACGCTTCACCACCATCCCCAACATCACCGGACCGCACTATTCGGCGGGCAGGATGGCCGCCGAGTACTTTCTGCAAAAGGGCTTCCGCAACTTCGCCTTCTACGGCACGCGGGGCATCGACTTCTCGGACGAACGCTGTCAGGGCTTCCGCGAAACGATCGAGGCGGCGAATCCCGAATTCACCTTTTCGTCGCTGCGCAGCAGCGCCCAGAACGATTTGTGGTACTACGACTCGACGCAACTCATCACGTGGCTGCAGTCGCTGCCCAAGCCGGTGGCGATCATGGCGTGCGACGACAACCAAGCATATCATATCACCGAGGCGTGCCTGCAGATCGAGGGGGGGGGAAATTCCCGCATCCCGAACGACATCGCCATTCTGGGCGTGGACAACGACGAGACGATCTGCAAGCTCTCCACCCCCAACCTTTCGTCGCTCAATCAGGGCGTCGAGCAGGGCGGTTACGACGTGGCGCGCCTGATCGACCGGCTGATCCGCAACCCTGAAGCGGAGTGGGAGGACGTCATGGTGATGCCGACCCACATCGTCACGCGGCAATCGACCGACATCTACGCCAACAACGATCCGCACATCGCCGAAGTGCTGCGCTACATCCATGAGAACATCAGCCAGAAAATCACGGTCAACGAACTCGTGAAGCTGGTCCCCCTGTCGCGCCGCCTGCTCGAAACCCGTTTCAAGAAGAGCATGGGCACCTCCATCTACGACTATATCATACAGGTCCGCATCGAAAAGATGATGCAGCTGCTCTGCGAAGGCCAGAGCGTCTCCGAAGCGGCCGCCGAGCTGGGGTTCTCCGACATCAAGAACGTCTCGCGCACCTTCCGCCAGCTCAAGGGCATCACCCCCTCGGAATACCGCGAACAGTTCGCGCCCAAAAGACGGTGATCCGCCCGGCGGGCCGTTCCCAATATCCGGGCGCCCGAATTCCCAATACCTCCCCTCCTGTCTTTTCCGCCGGTTTCATTAATTATACGGCCAACTGTCATACCCGCCAACCGCCCCGCAAATCCATGCACAAAAAAAAGCAGCGGCCCTATAGGCCGCCGCTTAGTTCTGTTCGACCGTCCTGCGGTCAGAGCGTCACACCGCCCCGCAGGCGGATATCCTCGCACGACGATCCCACGAAGATGTTGAAGTCGCCCGGCTCGGTCACGAACCCGTGCGAGAAGATGTCGTAGAAGCGGAAGGCTTCGTCGGTCAGCATCACTTCGACGCGCTTTTGTTCGCCTTTCTTCAGGAAGATTTTCTCATAACCTTTCAACTCCTTGGCAGGACGCGGCACGCTGGCTTCGACGTCGCCCACATAGACCTGCGCCACCTCGGCGGCGTCCATACCGCCCGTGTTCCTCACGGCGAACGACACGACCACCCCGCCGTCGCACTTCTCGACCTTCAGGTCCGAATACTCGAACGTCGAATAGCTCAGTCCGTAACCGAAGGGATAGAGCGGCTTCACCCCGCTGCGCTCGTAACCGCGGTAGCCGACAAACACGCCTTCATTATAAGTAACGCGCTTCTGCAGGGTGTTCTTGCGGTGGGTGCGCGCCACATTCTCGTAATAGCTGCCCAGCGTCGGATTGTCCTCGGCGCGGCGCTCGACGGAGATCGGCAGGCGGCCGCTGGGCGAGATCCGCCCCGTTACGATCTCGGCGATCGCCTGACCGCCCTGCTGTCCGGGATACCACGCCATCAGAATCGCTTTAGCCTTATCGTCGAACGTCGAGAAATCGACACCGCCGCCGCTGTTGACGACCACGATCAGATTCTCGTTGAGCGCCGCGAGCCGGGCGATCTCTTCGGACTGCCCTTCGGGCAGCGCAAAGGTCCGATCGGAATTCTCCTTTTCGTTGGTGTTGTCGAATCCGGCGCAGTAGATCACGGCGTCGGCCCGGATGATCCGGGCATCCTCGGCGCGGGGATCGGCGGTCATATAGCCGAACGACACCTCGGCCGACGAGGCGTTGTCGAAATATTCCAACCGCAGCGCGTATTTCCGGCCGGCCTTCATTTCGACACTCCCCTTGCGGGTCGTCGCGCTGTGGTTGCCCCAGTCGGCGAGCACCTCTTCGCCGTCCACGAAGAGCCGGTAACCGTCGTCGCCGCGCATGACCAGCGAAGCCGTGCAGTCGGATTCGGGAACGAACACGCCGGTCCAGCGGATCGAGAAGCCGTCGGCGGGAAGCCCTTCGGCCGGCGCCTTATCCTTCCAGTTGAAGCCGATTTTCGTATCGACGCGCGTCAGCGCGGGAGTTCCCTCGAAATGCTTGTTGGCGAAGTACTCGCCCCTGAGTCCCGGCGTTTTGCAGTCGGCCGAGGTGTAGACCATGCCCTGAGCGGCCATATCGCTCGCCGAAGGGAGATTGCCCAAAACCGTCACCCTGTATTTCTTGCCCATCATCTGCATGCCCTCGCCGACCGAAACCGTCGAGAAGGGATGCACGAAACCGCTGCCGCCGCCCGTCGGGATATTGCCCGAATTGGGTCCCAGCACCACGATATCGCGCTGTTTGGTCAGCGGCAGGAAAGCCCCGTCGTTCTTGAGCAGCACCACACCCCCGCGCGCCACGTCGAGCGCCGCAGCGTCCGAGAAGGGATTGCATTCGGGAATAGCGGGGTCGAGCTGTTGGCGGTCCAAAAATCCGAACGCGATGAGCGTCTGGAGGATATGCTGACATTTCAGGTCGATCGTACGTTCCGACACCACGCCCGATTCGATGAGCGGACGCAGGTTGCGGGCGTTCATAAACCGGGCGCTCGGCATCTCCAGATCGAGTCCCCGGTTGGCGGCGCCCTCGGCCGAATAGGTGGCGTTCCAGTCGGACATGAAGATTCCTTCGAAGCCCCACATCCCGCGCAGAATATCGACCGCAAGCTGCTCGTTCTCGGTCGCATGCTGGCCGTTGACGAGGTTGTAACTCGACATCACGGCGCCCACGCCGGCCTGCTCGACCGCCTTGCGGAAGGCCGGGAGATAAATTTCATGGAGCGTACGCTCGTCGATATCGGAACTCACCTGATGACGGTCCCACTCCTGATTGTTGCCCGCAAAGTGTTTGATCGTCGCCATAACTCCTTCGGACTGCATGCCCTCGATATACTGCACGGCGGTCTCCGACGCCAGATAGGGGTCCTCGCCGAAGTACTCGAAGTTACGGCCGCACAGGGGCGAACGGTAGATATTGACGCCGGGTCCCAGCATGATATGCACGCCGCGGGCGCGGGCGTCCTGCCCCAGACCGCGTCCCATATCGCGCACCAGCGCCCGGTCCCAAGTCGCCGCGGCGGCCACGCCGCAGGGGAACATCGTACTGCGGGTATTGTTGCGTACGCCCTGCGGACCGTCGGCCATCCGGATTTCGGGAATGCCCAGACGCGGAACGGCCCTGATATAGAATTCGTTGTAACCGCCGATATAATCGATTTTTTCATCGAGAGTCATCTGTCCGACCAGTTCGGCGGCGCGCTCTTTGGCCTGCGGCGGGATAGGCTGCGCGGCGGCGGACGATACGAACGCGACCGCCAGCACGGCAACAAGAGTTTTTTTCATCGGGTTGAAGTTTTAATGGTTTATGCAAAGAAAGTAAAAATATTCCGAAAAGCATCGGATCGGAAATAAAAACTTCCGAACCGAAACCAGCGGCCGGCCGGACCGTTCACGATAATACACACCCGCGCCACAGACAGCCCCTAAGCCGGAGCAATATTTTTCATCATCGGAGAGCGAGCCAATACATATATGAAAAGAAATTAGTATCTTTGCGCTTCGGCCCGCAGGAGAGTTCCCGCCGGATGCTGCCGGGCAGCATCGCCGACGTCCGCGCAGGACGCGCAGCGGATGCTGAACGCACGCAAACCTCCGTCCGCACACGCTTAATGCGCAGGACACGCAGCAACCGTCGCCCGCACCGCTGTCTCTTATACACATCTGACGCTGCCG
>ERZ1694968.544-NODE-544-length-18018-cov-20.925848_pt1 | contig 18018 bp, 18 predicted proteins | sample MGYA00581610_ERZ1694968 | MGnify/ENA primary metagenome ERZ1694968 (study PRJEB42213, sample SAMN07424363) | human gut metagenome | biome: ENVO:00009003; feature: ENVO:2100002; material: ENVO:00002003 | host: Homo sapiens | place: USA | collected 2014 ... | reverse complement strand
TTGTGCCTGCGTTGAACGATTACCTGCGGGAAACGGAATCCTGCCGCAGGCAGGTGTCTCAACGATGAGAAAGTGGATCGATCAGACTACCTTCGACGAGCTGTTGCTCGCCAATGCCGAGGATAACATAGAGCGGGCCATTCAAGGCGCATCGGCCGTATTGGAAACGGTGCAGGAGTTCGTTCCGGATGCAGCCTTGTTCTACCGTGTTACACATGCCGCGGACAGCCTGAAGAACTATTTCGAGGAGGTAAGTTCCGGTTTCCGCAGAAACGGCATCCTGTTTCTCGTCCGCCGATACTTCTATCCGAAAGCCTATTACGACCTTCGATTCGATTGGTCGTTCCTCCGGTATGCGGACAAGTACTCCTACGGCAAGGCTTTCGACAAACAAACCGCACCGAACCGTATCGGAGTTTTCACCCGGAAGAAGATCGACGACTGGGTGGAATACCTCACGCAGGGTTACCGAAGCCTCGAACGGATCAATGCGGAGAACGAGCGAAAAATGACCGGATACCGCAATCGATTGGAAACAATACCTGATGTGGTTTGGGAATATGACAAAAATCGCGGTCATATCACACGGCACGGTCTGACCTATACTTTCGAGATCCGGCAGACGGATTACAGTGAACGAATTTCACTGGACTATCGTTGTCGTACGCTCGATGATTTTTTGGCCGCCTCCGATAACAAATTAAGGCTTAATCCTTGAACGACTCCTGCGAACAGACCGGATTCGTCCGGTTATATAATCCGAAAATAATAAATCTTACAACTATGAACCGAACTGATATTATCAATAATATCCGGGTCGCATGCCGCTGCGGAGAACGGCGTGCCGGGGAATACCTGGATGCGGAACTGCGCAGCCTCGGCGAGCTGCGGGATGCCGGCGAACTGCATTACGGCGACCTCGAAACAGCCTGCTCCGGATTGGGGCTTGAATACGATTCCATCGACTACTTTATGGCTGCATTAGCTTTGAATTAATACCTTATCAAAAGACCGTAAAGTTCATCCGACGATGCGCAATTACTGCTTCAACCGTTTTACGCTGCGAACGGACAATATAGAAGCCCGCCGTAAAGTTCTTCGCTGGCTGGCGCTCAATTATCGTTTGTACGAATATATCCCATCGAAAAACGAGGTTCGCGGCCGGTTTATCGCACGCAAGCCTTTCCCTCTGGCTGCATTTCGTCATCTGACCCGAACGATTCCCAACGACGCGACATTGTTTCTACGGATCGTGTCCACGGATTTGTACACACTCGATCTGGAGGGTTACGTTTATTCGGACGGCGAGTGGCATGCCCTTCGGCTTTAACACTGCGGCTCCGAATATCCGGAGCCGCAGTCGTTTCTCGAAAAATCTATGAACTTTTCTAAAATTCAACATTATGGCATACGCCTCATCTCTCCCTTTCGGAGAAATCAGGGATTTCCGCGACGCCGAGATCAACGGCATCCCTGCACTTTTCACTATGTATCGCCTCGATCCCGAAACCCTTCCCGCAGATTTTCACTCGTGTGAGGTCATGGGCGGCCGTGGCAGCGATTTTCAGTGGCTCGTGCCGCTGGCTCTGACAAACTTCACCGGAACGTTCGTCTCCCGGCAGTCCCTGCTCCGGGAAGAACAGGCATATGCCGAAATACGCCGGTACGGCGTCTTCGACGCAACCACTTTCGACGAATGGTCTGAAAATATCAATGATAAAGCGAATTTCTCTGACAGATATCCTAAAACTATTTAAAAGATCGTACCTTTAACTAAAATGAATATCAGAATTTTTCGTTTTAAATGTCTACATTTTCAAGCTCATTTGTCATAGATATCCCATGCGTTTTCAAAAAATCATCCGTTTTTTGATCTACTTCTACCATATAATTTATATTGTCATTCTGAGCTCGTGTTATCAACTCTGATTTAAATTTATTTATATCACGCCTAAACTCCCAATCTTGCATCTCTTTCGATGCATACAATACGACTCGGTCTATAATTCGAGCTCCGATAGATAATGCTTGTTGACTATAGGATGCTACCGCATGGACTAACGAATAGAATTTTTTGTCCGAAAGGTCTTTAGTAATCTCAGCCATATCTAAAAAAGAGAATGGGTTATTAACCCAAGCTTCATGTTCACATTTTTGAGCAACCTGAGTTAATGAATTATCAAATGTGAGAATCATCCAATGTTCTCCGTATTTGGAAACCCTTTCCTCTGTATATTTTAATGCATATATATCATTTCGCATCAAATGCTGTGGTTTTGTTAAATTATTATTTTGAAGATAATAGCTGTACTCAGTTTCATATAATTTTAGTTCATCTGCCGTATATGTTGGCGTTTCTGCGAATTCAATTCCTGAACGGGTGAAAAAGGACTGAATATTTGTCATTATTTCTCGTATCCAATCGGCATAATCATTATGCTCTATTTTGATTGCAGGGCTAAACGTCGCTAAATATTCCATAAAACTGTCAGGCATATGAACACCTTGTGCCCTTAAAGCATAATAATTAGCCACAAAAGCATTACTCGAATATTGCATTTCGTTAGGATCTAAATCTATTCCATCAAATTTTCTCGCCATATGAAGATGACCTGCACATTCCTTAATATAAAAATAAGGAATGCGTAGCATTATTCCTAACTCTTTAGCTCGCTTGATACTTAAAATGGCATTGTCAAAGTAGCGATTTACTTTTCCCTTATATAGCTGAGAACATAAATACGGAATTCCGATTGTTGGTTCCACCAACAAATAAATGTCGCTCCATCGATTCGCACCGAGGACTTTTGAGGCTGTAAGAGGATTGGAGCCTTCTAAGGCGATATATACAGACGCACTTGTAATTTTAACAATTAAAGGATGACTGGAAGCCATTCCTATCATTTTTTCAATTATTACATCTATCTGATTAGTTGGTATTTTCTTTTCTTTAATTAGAAATTCTTTAAGTCTATCGATCCCACTTTTTGTTCCTATAGCAAGCAAAGAATTAGATGCCATACTTGTTTTTGCTTGTTTAAGTATAGATAATTGTTGTGCTATGTAAGCGTTGGCAATCCATATCGATGCTTGTTTGGAGTCCTCTTTGGTCCAATCTACACCGTATTCATGGAATAAGTCCGTTTGGGCTGCGTGGAAAAAACGGTTAAAGTGACCCCTAAAAAACGGAGGAAGATGACCCCCAAAAGTTGAAGCGTAAAAAGAGTTCAAAGTTGTTGTCCGGATTAGGGTCTAAAAGGATATGATTTTGCCCGGGTTAAACAACATTTTTTTGTAGGTCTTTCGTCCCGATTTTATGCGAGAACCCCACTTAGTTCTCGCCCATAAAACGGTCGGGATTGTGTCGACCAACACTGCAAATATAACTATTTGTTCTAAAAGAACAAAAGAGTAGTTTTGCAGCTGCAGGCGTCTATCCATAGGCATTTTCAGATTTAGATTTTCTTTTCCTTATCGACTCGCCGAACAGTTCAACGCGCAGCGAGTGGTGTACGATGCGGTCGAGTACGGCGTCGGCGATGGTTTTCTCGCCGATCACGTCGTACCAGTCCTTTACGGGGATCTGCGAGGTTATCATGGTCGAGCGCCTTTGATGCCGGTCTTCGATGATGTCCATCAGTATGCCGCGCGATTGGGCGTCGAGCGGCTGCATGCAGAAGTCGTCCAGGATCATCAGGTCTACGCGTTCGATACGCTTCAGGTCGGCCAGTATCGTGCCTTTGGCCTTGGATATTTTGAGCTGGCTCATTAGTTTGGCCGTGCTTGCATACATTACTCGGAAACCGTCCTGGCAGGCCTTATAGCCGAGCGCAGTGGCCAGATAACTCTTGCCCGTTCCTGTCGATCCGGTAATGATAAGGTCTTTGTGGTCGCGCACGAACTCCATAGCGGCAAGCCGCTCGACCTGATTACGGTCGAGACCCCGCTCGAAGGTATAGTCGACATCATCCAGGGTGGCGTTGTAACGGAACTGGGCGGCTCTGACAGCCCGTTCAACAGCTCGGTTCTTGCGGTTGTCCCATTCACTGTGAACCAGGTGCGATACGAACTGGTCCTGGGTCATCTTCTCTTTGATAGTGTTCTCCAGCGAGGTCTTAAAAGCGTCGTGCATACCAAAGAGGCGCATCTGGCGCAGTTTCTCTAATGTCTGATTGTTCATAGTTTTATGGATTAAGTATTTATTTATAGTACTCTTTGCCTCTGATGTTCTCGTGTTCAGGCATATCGGCAGGCTCCTCCGGAAGGTCTATCGCCTCGGATTTATTCTGAAGTATATCCTGTATCTCCCGGAAACTGTACTTGCCGTAACTGTCGGCCAGTCGGCAGGCCGCTGCCAGACGGTCGGGCCCCACTTTACGGGCGAAGTTCAGGATGCCCGAACATATCTTGTTGGCCTGATCCTGATAGCGGGTCTTCTCCAGTATCCTGCGGATATAATGCTCCACGTCTTCATGTATGGCGGCAGCCTGCTGGAGGAACCGCTCCGGCGACCACTCCATCACCGCGCGATGCTTTGGACAAAGGTGTTCGGTAACGGTAGTGTAGCGGTAGTTATGGCGGTCGCGGGTATGATGGGCTATGATGTCGTAGTTGTAGCGGATCTCCACGTCGGCCACCGTATAGGACAACTGTACTTTCTTGCCGATGTAGGTGTGTGGAACGCTGTAGTAGTGGATGTCTTCGTGTAGGCGCGCATAACCGTATTTATCGACCGTAGTGACGATATGCTTCTTCATCTGGTAACGGATCGGGTTCAGAGGCCCGAGAGCTTCCTGTTCTACATCCTCGAAGTAATCCCGACGGGAGTAGTTGCGCCGCGGACGGTTCTGGTTGTTATGTTTCTCAAGAGCCGCACGGATAGCTATGTTAAGTGACCGCAGATCGGGACAGTGTAACGGCTCGATGACAGTAAAGATATCCTTGTAGGTAAGCTTAACCGCATTCTCGACATGGGCCTTATCCTTGGGACTGCGGGCCCGGGTAGGATATACCGTCACGCCATAGTGTTCGCCGAACCGCTCGAACTCCGTGTTCAGAATCGCTTCATAACGGCTGGCTTTCGTAACCGCGCTCTTCAGGTTATCCGGAACGATAGCTTTGGGTACGCCGCCATAATAATAAAAGGCGTTCTCGCAGGCCGAGATAAAGTCTTCCTTGCGCTGACTCTCGACAGCTTCCACATAGGTCAGCAGACTGCATCCCAGGATCGCCACGAACACCTCCACTTCGCGGGGTTGTTCACCCGGAGGGTAGATCCACAGCTTGCTGCCCGTATAGTCCACGAACAACTTATCCCCTGCCTTATGCTCCATACGCATCGACGGGTTGCTGATGCGTTCGTAGCGACGCAAGGCGACACGGAACTGCGTCAGACTGTAACCGTCCGGATGGGCTGCGCGATAACGCTCCCATTGCTTGTGGCTGGTCATACCCTTACGCCCCATCTCTTTGCTGGCAGAAGGAAGAAAAGCCTCAAGGGCGTCTATACGGGGATTGGACTCCACCGGAGTCTCCTCGATGCAGAACAGAGCGTAAAGCTCGGCATCGCTCTTGGAAAGGAACTCCTTATAGGTAAGGCTGAGGGTGTTCCACTTGTTGACATACTTTTTTACCGTGTTGCGCGAAGTGCGGGCCATCTCGGCGATAGCCCTTAAACCAACGCGATCGGTGTACAATCGAATGATCGTGCGTAATTTATTCATTTTCAAAGGTCTGTTAGGCATAGTCTCTGGATTTTGGTTTGCTTTTGATAGTCAAGCTAACAAAATCCAACTCCTTTTAAACCTCTGAACAACTACTTTTTACTCAAATTACTGACTGGGGCAGCTTGCTCCGTTTTAGATGGATCACTTTCGACCGTTTTAAGGTGGTCAATTTAAGCCGTTTTTACCGGGTCAATTTCATCCGTCCCTACTGGGTCAATTTTACCGTGTTTTCCACCTCGAGCATGAATCCCTGCGGATTGTTGTCCGAGCGGGAGACGTTCACCAGACGGCATGTCGTGACGAGCGACCGCTCCGTGACGGTGCTTTCGCGCAGGATACGCTGCCGTGCAAAGGTCGTAACCTCGTAAGGATAACGGTCGAAATCGCAGCGGATGCTGTCGACCTTGACCATTTGCGAGACGTTGCCTGCGATCAGGCGGTTGAAGAATCCCTTTTCCTGCAGAACCTTGTAGTAGGATAAGGCGCTTTTGTCGGCCATCTGCAAGGCGCGTCCGACATTGGACTCGATGGCCGCCTTGTCGGGCGAGAGGGTGAAGAAGAGTTCGTGGAAGCGCCGCACATGCTCGCGGGCTTCGACGGGACGGTTCTGTGCGAGGTCCTGCGAGAGCGCCACCATCAGCGAGCGTCCGTTGTCCAGCACGTAGATCTTCTGCCGCTGCCGTTCGGCGAAAGAGTAGGACATCCAGACCGCCGCCACGGTAACGACGGCGCAGACTCCGGCGAAGACGAGCGCGTACATGCGCAGCTGCCGAAACGATGTTTCGATGTTCGTTAAACACTTGAATTCCATAATAACGGGTTATTTTATTTTCTGAAAATAAGCCGGGCGCCGTTCATGATGCCGCGTCCCACGGCCTTACCGCCCGATAATGCCGCCGAGCCGGCGCCTTTGGCCCCGGCCCATGCTTTGCCGGCCGTCCATCCGGCTCCGGCGCTTACGAGCGAGGTCATCTTCGAGACGGTTTTGTTATAAGCGGCGAATCCGTTCGCCTGCACGACCCACGAGGCGATCGAGGGGATGCAGAGGTATCCGCACACGGCCACGAGCATGAAGATCAGGTTCAGGCTGTTCGACCAGTCCACATACCAGTTGTAGCCTTCGGCCATCAGGTCGGCGTCGTGGCGCATCGAAAGGGTTTGCAGACGTGCGATGATCGCCGAGAAAAGGTCCGAGATCGGCAGCCACAGGTAGATCGAGACATACTTCGTGAGCCATTGCGTCAGCGTGGACTGGAATCCGTCGAACACGGAGATGGCAAAGGCGATCGGCCCCAGCAGGCTCAATACGACCAGATAAAAAGTCCTCAGCACGTCGAGTATGACGCTCGCCGCCGCGAAGAGCAGTTCGAGTATCCATGCCAAGCCTTTGAAGATGAGTCCCTTTACAGACCATGAGGAGCGTTCCTCTTTCATGCGGTCGAGTGTCTGCTGTGTCTGGTCGTCCACGCCCAGTTCACTGAGCTCACGCTCCATCTCCTCGTCCTCGGCGTAGTAGCTGTCCGGGGGCATCTGCTCGCGGCCTTCGAGTTCGAGCCGCTCACGCCGCTCCTGCCATTGTTCCATGTCGAGCGTTTGCCCGACCATCAGCGAATGCGTTGCCTTTACCAGGGGTGAAAGTATGCCGTTCAGGCTTCCCAGCACGAGCGTCGGGAAGAACAGGATGCAGATGCCGATGGCGAAGGGCCGCATGAGGGGAAAGAGGTCGATAGGTTCGGCCTGGGCCAGCGACTGCCAGACGCGGTAGGCGATGTAGAGTAGCGCCCCGATTCCTGCGATGGCCATTGCGACCTGCGACATCGGATAACACAGCACCATCATATCGTCGTATAACACCCGGAGAATTGTGTGCAGATTCTCCGTAAGGGAAAGCATGTGTACCATCGTCGGCTACCAGTAACGTTGTTCGTCGGTTCCGTACAATGAGAGCACGCCCTCCATGTCCCGTTTCCGGGCGGCCCGCAGCAGGGATATGGAGATGTTCTTGCGCGTGTAGTAGCGTGCCAGGTCGCGGTGGCGCCGCAGGACGCCGTAGACGCGCTGCACTACGTCGATACGGTCCTTGTCCGTCAGGGACATGTCCGTAGGGTTCACGATGTCCTGCAGCTCCTTCAATTCCCCGGCCGACTCCTCGATGATGCGGGCGTAGCCTGCGGCGATGGCCGCCAGCTCCGCGGGCGTGAAGTTCTCGTCGGAAACCATACGTTTATAACCATCGACATAGATGTCCGAGATTTCGCCGACCAAAAGGATGCACTGCTGCACCTTGCGGGCCGAGCGGACGAGGTTGCTGACGCTTTTCAGGGCGTCGTAGTATCGCTTTCCCTGCTCATAAATCTTCACGGTTTCCTGGAAGCTCTGCAACATGGTCTGGCCGTTCTTGGCGGCTTCGACGACCTGCTTGGTGGAGTTGACGATGCCCTGCGCGAGGTTCGTGGGATCCGAGACGACCCACTGGGCGTATGTGCTGCGGCCCGTGCAGAAGAGGCACAGACACAGCAGGATAATTTTCTGTTTCATGCTTGAATTGATTGTGTTATTGAGGATATTCACCCGAAGACGGGCATCACCGCTTTATCCGCCGACCCGAAGCCGGTTGTCCGGTTTGCTCTTTCCTTGTAGAATCGATCTCTTTCTGCCGCACTCCGGAGGCATGTTTCTCCGGCTTCGGCCCTTTCCGTCGCAGGGACTCGAACAGATCGTCGGCGTAGGACTGCCGTCCGGTCATGCGTACGAGCCGTGCGTCCAGCTCGCGGAAGGCTTTTTCGGCCTGCCGGGACTGCTCTTCGCGGGGGATGCCCGGCTCGATACCGTATTTGTCGAGCAGCTGCCGGTTGATATAAGGGCTATCGACTTTTTCCGGGAAGCGTGCTAACCATCCTAAGGTCTGCAACTCGGCATCGAGTTTCTCGATGTAGGTTTGCCGCAGGGGAATTTCCGGATCGCTCTCCAGCACCTTTTCGGCTTCCCGCACCATACGGTTCTCGGTCTTCCAGATTCGCTCCCGAAGCTGCTGAACCTGCTGCGGAGCTTCCGGACATGCCGGGCCGTCCAGCCGCCCGCGCATCTCCTGCAACCGGCCCATATCGGTATCCCAATCGTAGAGTCGCACGACGTAACAGGAGGGCATATAATGCCCACTTGTTTCTGCCAGATGGCGCAGCTCGCGGAACGTCTCGGCGCGGAACTGCCGGTCGATGATATGCGCTGCGGCCTGCACCTCGTCCATCGGAGGCTGCCGGAGCCCGCTGTCGGGATGCTGCTCCAAATAAGCATCCAAGAGAAAGGTGTGCATGGCCAGCAGGCCGTGCAGGGAGTGGGCGGTGTCAGCCGGAACGTCCGCGAGGCGCCGCCCGATCTTTTTCGCAAGCGGCGTCCTGCGCAGGGCCTCCATCAGTTCCAGCATATCTTTTCCTGCCGCATCTTCGGGCGTCCTGAGAAAGCAGTCTGTCGCTGTATTCATTGTCAGCCCGATTCCGGCAATGGTCAGATCCGATTTCCGGTGCCGTCGCACGAGATCCGTCATACTGCGTATATCCCGTTCCCGGAGCAGGTTTTCAGCATGACGTGCAATGAGCGTGCGTCGATGCTCCTTTTTCCAGTCCGGCTTGCGGCGGAATAGCCGCGCGATCTTATCTTTCCATTCCATAGCCGTCGGATTTAGAAATGTGTGACTGCGGGCAGCGTCTGCCGAAGGGCCGCCCCTGATTGCAGGGGCAGCCCGGAAATCCTGAATGACGCTCCATTATTCGGCCGGTTCGTTGAAAGGTTCTGCGGCGACGATTTCGTCGTCGTCCCGGCAGCGGATGCTGTCTTCGGCGACGAAGCGTCCGTAACAGCCGATGGTGAGCGTTTCGGCGGCCGCGTCGTAGATTACGCGGTTGCCGTCGTCGGCCCCGAGCCAGAGACGGTGGCGGCGCAGCGCGATGATGCCGTCCTGCACGAGCCGTCTGTAGCAGAGCGCATGGTCGAAGACGAGGATGCGCCACGTCCCCTCGCCGATACGGCGTATCGAGGCCGAGAGGTTGTTTTCCGCCGAGAGCCACGCCCCGCAGATGCGGTCGGCGTCGAGCTGTTCCCGAAGGTCCGCCAAAGTGCGGATAACTTCGGTGCGGGTTCTGATCTCCTGCTGAAGGGCCGCTACGGCCGACGCAGGTGTCGATTGATTACTGTTCATTGTCTTGCGATTTTGAGGTTCGTTTGAAAGCGCCGCCCGGCACGAGGAGCAGCGCATCGGCCGAAGGCGTGTAAAAGAGGTCGACCCGGCGTCCGCCGTAGGCCGTGTAATAGACGCAATCCTTGTAGTGCAGAACATGCGTTTCGGACGTGCTTCGCCCCGTGCCGGCGCCGCAGTGCGTAAGAATGATTCGAAATTCATCGCCGCACAGCTCGATTATCAGCCGCGTATCGTCGAGTGTCGAATGCCATGCTCCGCACAACGGACCGATTTTGTGGTATTCGTAATCGTAGAAGAGGTGAAACGCTCCGAGCATGGCGGTAAACGTCAGCAGGATGCCGGCGCATATCCAAAGCAACTGTTTCATGGCAGCGGGCATTAAGATTCGGTTTTTGTTTCGCGTTCGCGTGCCAACTGCCGGATGGCGGCTTCGATGTCGCCGCCGAGCTTCCCGGAGAGTTCCATGACCTGCATCTTCTCCGACTCCTCAGTGGTATAGGTCAAATATTCTTCGACCGAGGTTTCCGTGGCATAGACCGCCGACTGCACGCCTCCGAGTCCGATCCAGACCTCTTTATAGCGGCGTTTAGGATCGTTCGAGAGGTTGATAGAGAGAATCTGCGCCCGCTCCTTGTCCGTCAGCCCCAGCAGACGTTGTATGCCGTCGAATTTCGAGAGGTATTTGCGCTGGTCCAAAAGGATTTTGCAGTCGGCGTTGTTGATGATCGACTCCTTGACGATGGGCGACGAGATGATGTCGTCCACCTCCTGCGTCACCACGACCGCCTCGCCGAAATACTTGCGAACGGTTTTAAACAAATACCTAATATATGCACTCATATTGGCCGAGGTGAGGGCCTTCCAGCACTCCTCGATGAGAATCATCTTGCGGACTCCTTTCAGCCGCCGCATCTTCGAAATGAAGGTCTCCATGATGATGAGCGTCACCACCGGCAGCAGCGTCCGGTTCGAGGAGATGTTGTCCAGCTCGAAGACGATGAAACGTTTGTCCAGCAAATCCAGCTGTTTGTCGGAGTTCAGCAGGTAGTCGTACTCGCCGCCCTTATAGTAAGGTTCCAGCACGTTCAGGAAGTTTTCGAGGTCGAAATCCTTCTCCCGCACGCGCTTCTGCTCCAGAAGCCGCCGGTAGTCGGTTTCGACGAACTCGTAAAAGGTATCGAACGAGGGGACGATGGAGCGGTCGGTGCGGAGCTTCGAGAGGTAGAGGTTCACGGCGTTCGAGAGCGCCACCTCCTCCGAGCGCGTCGGCTCCTCGGATTCGCGTTTCCAAAGGGTCAGCAGCAGCGTCTTGAGCGACTCGCGCTTCTCCACGTCGTACACTCCGTCCTCGACATAGAAGGGATTGAAGGCGATGGGCGCCTCCTCGGTGTAGGTGAAATACACCCCGTCGCGGCCCTTGGTCTTGGCGTGAATCAGCGAGCAGAGCCCTTGGTAGGAGTTGCCCGTGTCGACCAGCAGGATATGCGAACCCTGCTCCCAGTACTGACGAACCAGATGGTTCGTCAGATAACTCTTGCCCGAGCCCGACGGTCCGAGGATAAATTTATTCCGATTCGTGATGACGCCGCGCTTCATCGGAAGGTCCGAGATGTCCAGATGGAGGGGTATGCCCGACAGGCGGTCGGACATCTTGATTCCGAAGGGCGAGAGCGACGAGCGGTAGTTGGTCTCCCCGTTGAAAAGGCAGAGGGCCTGATCGAGGAAGGTGTAGAAACTCTCCTCGGCGGGAAAGTCGGCCTCGTTGCCGGGAATCGCCGCCCAGAACAGCACCGGAACGTCCACCGTGTTATGACGCGGCGTGCAGCCCATAAGGGCCAGCTGCGACCCTACGTCGTTGCGGATGCGCTTCAACTCCGCTTCGCTCTCGGCCCATGCCATGACGTTGCAATGGCACCTTACGGAGCGCAGCCCCTGCGAATGCGCCTCATTGAGATACATTTCGATGTCGAGTAGGTCAGCCCCCTTACGGGAGCTTTCCCCTCTAAGAACCGTACGTGAGAGTTTCCCCTCATACGGCTCAAGCAATTCAAAACTTTTATTTGTAACTAAAAGCCGGCTCATAGTAACTTCCATTTATTTCTGTTAGTAATTCGGCTGCAATGATCATGTATTAGGACTTTCGCCTTTCTACTGCTCCCTGTCATTTCAGTAATTTTCCAGGGAGTTTCCCGTGTGATGTGCTTGCCACACACAGGGCAACATTGCATTTGCTGATTCCACAGGCGATAGATATATTGCTTGCCGTCTAAGTGTGCAAGCATTCTTCGGGTCTTGTATTGATCGAAGAAATCTTTCCAATCGGCATCATATGGGTTGGCCTCACTGCGGATTTTGATATGTCGCTTTATTTTCGTATCCGACAATCTCACAAGAGTGTGGTATTTATCCACTTTCCTGTTTTCAAGCGGTACGGCAAAAGTCCAGCTTCTACCTCTTACAGTGTGATAATACTTGTTGGCAATCCATCGTTTACCTTTTTTGGGATGTCTTCTGCGAGACCATCGCCATAGTTTGTTGAAAATTTGTGCATCTGTTTTACGGAAAGTTTCCGATGCAGAACACCCCTTGTAGTAGTTCGCCCATCCTCTAATGACTGGGTTTAGCAATCGTATCAAAGATTGTTGCTTAGAAGACTTGTTCTTGTCCACTATTTCACGAACCTTATCTAAAAATCTCTTTCGACTCTTCTTGGATGGTTTTGTGATAAACTTGCCTTTATATTTTCTGATATTGAACCCAAGAAAATCAAACCCTTCTTCTATATGAGTTATCTTAGTCTTTTCTTCTGATAAGGTAAGCCCTCTTGCTTGAAGAAACTCAATGACTAATGGTTTAACATGGTTCTCCAACAACTCCTTACTCTCTCCTGTGATAATAAAATCATCCGCGTAGCGAACAAGATTTATCATAGGAGTATAGTAATTTTTCTTCGAGCGGTTTATCGGAAAGCTATCGGCAAGCAGTTTTTCCAGTCCGTCCAAAGTCATATTTGCAAGAGTTGGGGAGATGATGCCGCCTTGAGGAGTTCCCTCCTCTGTCGGAAAAAGTTGCTTGTTGAAAATAAATCCACTTTTCAACCATTTACGGAGCAAAACTTTATCCATAGGGATATTGTCAAGCAACCATTCATGACTGATATGGTCGAAACAACCTTTGATATCACCTTCTAAGATCCATTGTGGGGATGTCGTCCTTGCCAGGTCATTGAAGCATTGTTGAACGGCATCTGCCGTGCTCCTTTCTTTTCTGAAACCATAAGAATTGGCATCAGCCGTTGTTTCAGCTACGGGAGCCAGTGCCATCAGATACAATGCCTGCATAGCCCGGTCTTTCATAGTTGGTATACCCAATGGTCTTAATTTCCCGTTACTCTTTCTGATATGTACTCGTCTCAGAGGTTGGGGTGTATAACCTCTCCTTTTCAGTTCGGTTATTGCACACACTTTAGCATCTGGCGTTTTCCATGTTACCATATCGACGCCAGCCGTTTTACTCCCATTATTGGAAGTTACACGTCTTACCGCTAATGCTTTAGCGTAAAACGAGTGGGTCAGTGTCCACTGCAAGGCTTTGACCTTGTTGTGGCGACCCTCTTTTTGAGCCTTTACAATACGCGCTTGTAGCTTTTGAACCGCAGCTTCGCATTTGAGCCAATTTATACTGTCCCATTTGCTCTGCGTTTGGTCAGTCGATGCACACGATTTTTTAATTTCGTTCATTTGCTTTTCTCCTTTTAAAAGTTCTAAAAGTTTCTTGTAAAGAATCACCTACCGCAGAAGTCAGCCTGCTTTCGCAGCGGGATGATGTTTCAATCCCTATTCACCCCATTACAGGGTGGCATTCGCTTTTTCTGCAATCCTATACCCGCACTCCATTCGGCATTCCTTACGGTCTGCTTACCTGTCATTGGCAGGAGAAATACGGGCTTACTACGTTCCGTGCAAGTAACTTATAAGTGGGTTAGGTTCTGTCTATTACACCGGCAGTACTCTGTTCGTGTATTCCCAGAATGGAGAGGAATAACCGACTGCTTCCCTTTTGGGCTGAAGCCTATCAGTATCTTTGGCTTCTTCAACCTTACGACGTTTAGACGACAGTTCGCTTACGCTAACCATACCACCCAAGCCAAGCTCCCTGACTGTATGATACTAACAGCCATTGTCTTTCCCTCACGGTTCTGACTGCTCCTTTCGGAAGGGCTACCTTGTCTGGACAGCTTTGATACAGTATATTACTATTGGTGCATCTGTCCATAGGCTACCGTTGACGAAACAACGGGTTAAATCTAAGTTTAACAATTACTTACACAGCGACGTATCGCACCCACTCCCGGTTGATGGCGTTCGAGCGCGAATAGCCCGCCAGCGAGTTCATGTTCCGGGCCGAGGCTTCGAGGCGCTTGAGCGTTTCGTCGTGGTCGTCGAGGAAGATCACCTGATTGTAGACATGGTTGCAGGAGAGCAGCAGCCCCACGGGCGCCGCGAACGAGAGGCGGCAGTCCGAGCGGTCGGTCGAAAGGCGTTCGTAGCGGAAATCCGTCGCCACGCTCTGTGGCAGCATATCCAGATCGGAGAGCGTGTGCATCGTAAGGAACTTGTCTCCGATGCGCATCACGCCCGGGTCGAGACGGATATCTTCGTTGACGACCGGACTCCGCTCGTCCGAGAGGGCGAAGTAACGGGCCAGCAGCCCGGCGTCGTCTGCCGTGCCGACGATCTCCGTTTCCGTTAGCCGCTCGACGTGCACGAGGCCCGAATCGTTCAGAATGCGCTCCATCTGCTCCGCGGCCTCCAGAAAGCGCGTCACGGCGTCCGTGTCGCGCATCTCCCGCGGGACGATGAAACCCCGGCACAAGACAGACGAGGCGCTGGTCTGCCGCATCCGTTCGGGCGTGGTCTTCGTAACGAACAGGTAGCACGTATGGCGCAGGTAGGGCCGCTCGTTGAAATGACGTTCGTAGGAACGTGCGAGAAAGCTCCGCTCGGAGCCCTCCTCCGGAGCCGTGTATCGTTCTTCGATAAAGAAGTCCTGCTTGTGGACGACCGTGTAATCCGGCAGCACTCTCAGGGCTTTGAGCCATGCACCGTGCAGCGCTTCGTACTCCTCGCCCGTGAGGGTGAAGAGTTCGGGCAGCAAGACGCGGTAAGCCGCGGTGATGTCGGCGAACTTGGAGATGATGCAGTTGTTCTCGACGCGCAGCAAAGGGAATTTCGATTCCAAGGTCGAGGTTTTCAAGGTTCCGCGCATAGGATTACGGTTTTACGGTTCGAGGGATACGAATGCGTAGCAGCCGCCGGATGGCCCGACGATGGATGATGCGCCGCGGATGCCGGCGCGAGGCCATGAGCTTTTGAAGTCCGTGGGGGCCGAAACGGCGGTTCAGGTAGAAGGTGCCGCCCGTGACGGCAAGGCCGGCCGTGAGGGCGAAGAGGATGCAGAAGCCCTGCGGGAGGCCGCTCATGTACATTCCGGTGAAGCAGACGAAGACGCCCAGAAGCCCTGCGACGAACAGCACGAGGTACTGCGCTGTGAGCCGTAGGCTAAGAACCCGGTGCCTTGCCGTATTTCTACGGTAGGTTTCCAAGAACTCGCCTCCGAACCGTGCTTGCACCTCTCGGCGCACACGGCTCTCCACTAACATATTCAGTCTATTATCCCGTGATGTATCTTGTTGTGACAGGGAATACATACAGCTAACGTCTTTCTCTGACGTCCAATCATTTGTATTTTCCATGGCTCTTTGCCTTTTAAGTCTTTGAGTCTTTTGACGTGGTGTATTTCAATGTTTTCCGTTGCGCCACACAATTCACACTTACCCGCTTTTAACCTTTGTATAAGGCTTGATACAGTGCTATTGAAAATCGTGTTGGCTACATAATCACAACTCGCGTCCATCGCGGTTGTTTTACGCTTAAAGCTCCCGTTGAAGAATACCCGCATCTTCTTTCCTCCTTTCTTGTCCTCATAGAAAACCGCAAAATCTTTGTGATGTCGATACTTTGCGATAATCTTTCGGGCTGTCGTACTGTACTTTCGTGCAAAAGTCTTATACAGACTGTATTGCATGATGTACTTGAAAGAATTCAGGTGTGAACTGTTATTTGCGATAGAAAAATAGTTTGCAAAACCTCGGATTTCTCTGTTATAGGCATCCAGTATTTCGAGGTCGTCCAGATGTAGCAACTTTGTCCGGCTTGTGGGTTTCCATTTCGCTTTACCCTCGAATTGATGAATTTCCATCGCCTCGTAGTAGAGAAGTTTATCCCGCATTGTGGACATTGGCACTTCCAACACTACCTTTTTGCCGTAAGCCTTAATAAGTACTCCCGATTTCTCACCTCTTAACGTCTTATCCGTGAATGGTCGGACATAGATTTCATAGCCGAGGAATTTTGCCTTTCTATTGCCGTGCGTGATCAAGGTCTTTTCTTCGGAGAGCGTCAATTTCAGTTTCTCGCCGAGGAAATTCTTAATATCCTCTTTGATGGCCTCACAGTCCGATTTACTGCCAATCACTCCGATAATAAAATCATCGGCATACCTCACATACTTAATCCGTCTATATCCCTCGTCCATTTCATCGACAGAGGGTAAGTGCATCCTGTTTTTCTGATGTTGCTTAATCGCGTCAATCAGTTCCTTCCGAGTATCTTTATCCTTGGTTTGCTTCAGCTTTGTGCCGAGCCACCAAATTTTCCTGGAATACCGTTTGTACTCAAGGTTCATTGCCCGTCTGTCGCCTCTATCGAATTGACAGGCATACTCTTTCATGTACTTATCCAGCTTGTCGAGATAGATATTAGCCAGTATCGGGCTAATGATGCCACCTTGCGGTGTTCCGCTGTATGTTCTATGAAATGTCCAATCTTCGATGTAGCCAGCTTTCAAAAATTTCCACATTAGCCGGATAAAGCGGTCGTCTGCGATACGTTCTTTCAAGATTCCGATAAGTACATCATGGTTGATGTTATCGAAGAATCCTTCAATGTCGCCCTCGATAAACCACTTGGCCGCAGTAAAATTCTTCTGCACCTGTATCAGTGCGGTGTGGCAACTGCGTTTGGGTCGGAAACCGTGCGAGGTGTTCTCAAAACTACCTTCATAAATTGCTTCCAACAGCATTCGCAATACCTCCTGCACTAATTTGTCGTCGATAGACGGTATGCCGAGAGGTCGCATGTTCCCGTTTTTCTTCGGGATGTACGTCCTTCTTGCCGGTTTTGGTTGGTACGACTCATCTTTGAGCGCATCAATCAAATTTTCAATCCGTTTCAGGCTCATTCCGTCGATAGTTTTACCGTCGGAACCTTCCGTCATATTTCCCTGCCTACCTTGTATATTATGGTAGGCGAGGAGAAACATCTCCGAATTGAATAGAACCCTGTAGAGCCGTTCAAACTTGTAGCTCGAAACTTTGCTGTGCTCTGACAGACTGTTTAATACTCTCTCTGGATTTCTCATAATGTCTCACACATTATCCGTTAATTTGTATTAAAAATGTTAGCTGCCACCCTTCGCCATGTACGAGGCTTTCCCTCGCTCGGACTACTACGGTGGCTCCGTTGCCATACCGGATTTTCATAGGTCTGAAACCTAATAGCCTTTCGGCATTCCGGGTTAGGCAATCCACGTTTAATTCTTCGGCAACATAGCTTTGATAGATTGTCGGATACGACTTTCATCCGTTTCTGCTTATCGCAGTTGTGCTGTAACCTGTTCTGCACCCAACCCTCCAAGGTCGAATCGAGTGTGTTACAGTATGGCGTCTGTAGTTACCTTCCGCCACAGTTTCGAGTTGTGCCACTTGGACTATCGTTCAATCAATCCAGACTTTATCCTCGTATCTATCTTTCATCTCCTGATTCAGTCGCATACTTGGTAACTGTATGACTTATCAGTTTATCGGCAGGCTATACTCCCCGTCCGGTTTCCCTTTCGGATAAGCCGATCGATGATAGGCTATCGAACACTTGCCTAACGTCTTGCTATCGACGCATTTGCCAAAGAACCATTACGTGCGCGCCCCGGAACTCCACGCTCTTGCCGATTCCCTTGTTGATTCCATATTCCATAATT
>ERZ1694968.517-NODE-517-length-18508-cov-7.716469_pt1 | contig 18508 bp, 20 predicted proteins | sample MGYA00581610_ERZ1694968 | MGnify/ENA primary metagenome ERZ1694968 (study PRJEB42213, sample SAMN07424363) | human gut metagenome | biome: ENVO:00009003; feature: ENVO:2100002; material: ENVO:00002003 | host: Homo sapiens | place: USA | collected 2014 ... | reverse complement strand
CGTCGGACAACCTCTACAAGGCATTGGTGGAACGGCAAAAGAGAGGCGGATGAAAATAATGGTGTATAAATCTCCGCACGGATGACAAACAATATGTGCCTTCATATATTTATCGGATTCACCTTCATTGTTTCCAGGTTCAGAAACAGCCCGTGATGTTCCAGCATTCCGTTGCGGAACATCTTCCATAAAATATTGCAGCCGAGTTGCGCCAGCGTGGAGTTGATGAACAAATCCTGTTTTTCCAACGCTTCCGCCAAGGAGCAGCTCGGACCGGAATCCTCCTCCTTCACCCTCGCATATTTTACGAACTTGGTAATGACTTTCAGCGAATCGACAGTCTTGTATAACTCGGAAACGGGTTGTTTTATTTTCTTAGGTACGGTTCCCAATACAACCTGCCCCGTGCTTTGCGTATTTCCGAAATCCATCCAATACAGCGGTGTCTCGTGATTGTGGTAATTCGAGGCAGGAATTGCTTTCAGCACATTCCACAAGTCGAGCCGTGACTTGATGTTATCGGTACAGGTGATGGTGATATTCGCCATGTCTTCCCGTTTGGCATTTTTCAGCACGGTCGGAAAAACATCCGGCACGGCTTTCCAATCATTTCCGAAGAAATTGTTGATTCGGGTAACCAGGCATTGCGCCTTGTTCAGCCCCAGGTCGGAACAGCCGAAAAGCTGGCGACCGATGTTGGCATCCGTCACTATGTCCGGGTCATAAAGCGTCACGAACAATCCCGGATGCCCGAGTGCCCGCAGTGTCACATCCAGCCGTGCCAGGCAGGTCAATACCTGCGAGCCGGTTCCTCCCGCACCGATCAGGTTCACCGTGACCGGGTGTTGCGGGTTCAGCAAATAGTTGTCTATGTAGTGTACTCTTTTCATTTCAATATATCTTTCAGTTTCAAGTTGTGCAAAGGTTTCAGTTCGTCGAGATTGAAAGGCTTGTCCTTGGCGGCTTTCGTCACCAGGACAAGGTTGGATCTGGTCGGGTTGCCCCCTCCGCCCAGGTGTGAGAACTCCGTCAGCCAGAACTTCTTCTCCCAATACTCCAGCAGGTTCTTGTAGGTCATGTCTTTCGGCCTGTCTATTTTCGCAGAACCTAGGCAGACGCTCGCCCCTGTCACGTTGAAGAACGGTGCGGCATAAAGTTCCGTCTTCTCCGTCAGCTTCTTGTCCTTGTAGGCATAGATGCCCAACGAGTTTCCACCTGCCACATAAATGACTCCCGGCAGATTGTACTTCGCGTTCTCCATTTGGAGGGATTCCCGGAAGAACATCATCCGTTTCTGCGGTGGATTGTACCATATATACCTCTCGCTGCCCTTGCGTGGGTCGCACCACAGCATATTGGACGGAATTCTGCCGTATGGCGTGGTGCTGTGGCTTTCGGAATACCCTCGCACCAACCCGTTCATGAAATCCACCGTGACGGGCCGGCCTTCTCCCATCCTGCCGTTATCGTCTATGTCCCTTATCTCGATAAAATAGCTGTTATCAGAGTCATAAGAGTTGTCTTTCTCGCCTGAATAGGCAATCAACGCCGCCCGTGGGTGGAGCAGCGCCCTCAGTTTTTGGGTAAGTTCATTCGTTTCCAACATAATTCAACTGATTAAAGATATGAATTCGTCCGCCCACCGGAAGAACCGTTCCGGGTAATCGTCCATGCTGAACAGTTCTTCGGTATCGGGCGACAGGTCGCGGACAGTCACCGGAGTGATGTCGTAGGTCTCTCTGCTGTAGGTATTGTAATAGTCAACGAGATAATCCGATACGACATCGTTGATGTCATACACGACCCTTATCTGCTGTTGCAGGTACATCGGATGAAAATCCGGGTCTTCCGAGTAGTAGGCGTCATACCCGTATTGCATGATGCCCTGTTCGGGTGCCAGGAACGGAAGCCCCCGTTTCATCGCATCGACCAAAGGCTGTTCAAACCCGTTTCGTGGTTCGTATGCCTCCAGTGCTTTCGGCAGGCTCTTGTAGTAGGATTTTGTTTCCACCCGTTTGAGCAGCCTGCCGATTTTCCCCTCCTGATAGGAGTCCAGCAGCTTCATGCGTTCTTTCCGGTCCTCTGGATCGCTGTCGTCCTCCTCCGAAAGTATCTCAAACATGAAATCCGCTTCATAGTCATCCCAAAAAGTGCAGATGCCGTTGGCTTCCATCAGATTGTGGAGAAACGTAATGGCGATTCTCCTTAAAACCGGATTGAGCGACTCCATGAACTTCACAGGGAAGTAGTACAGCGTGAAGCTTCCCCATTTGTGGTATTTCCACAGGCGGAAGAAAAGCCTGCCTCCTTCCTGCTCGATATTGACATTGAGCCCGCTCCCGATAAGCGTATCCATCTCATCGTAGAGTCTGGAGATGCCTTCCCCTATACTTTTCCCCGGCGTATGCACGGCTTCCTTTTGCAGCAACAGTGCGTACCTGAAATATGAATCACGCAGGAACTCGTAGTTTTCCCGCGTGATTACATTTATCTTGCTACATTCGCAGCCGTCGTAACAATCTACGGTAAGACTCTTCTGTGCCAGCGGTATCAAAGCCGTGTTTAGAAAAGAATTACGGCCCCGCTTGGAGCCGCAATCCGTTCTTCCCTGTTCACGCCGTACCGTACATTCCTCCGTGTCTGGCCGATGATGAGCCTTGCCAGCTGTCTTGACTGTTGTTCGTCCAATGGTACACATGGCTTCTTTTCCTTATTATCCTTTTTCTTGTTGTTTTTCGTCATAATTCCTATCCTTTTGTCCCGATGGTGGTCTTGAACTCGTACACGGCTTTGTCATCCTTGATGACAGGACCGTGTACCGTTGCCGTTGTCAGTTCCGGGTAGAAATTGGAGTAGTAGCTCATGACCATTTCGGGACTGTCCGACGGGTTGGGATCATCGAGCGTTACCATCCCGTTGCCTTTCTTGAATGTGAATGAACGTGTCATTCCTGTGATTTCGAGTGCCATAATATTATAATTTTAAACTGTTTGATATTGTGAAACATGATTCTCTAACATGGACTGCGGGAAATCGGGATATTCCTCGTAATCCTCCGGGCGGTAGGTCGGTACATTCTGTCCGGCAGGGTAATGGGGGTACATGTCTTCCGGATTCTGTACGTGCTCCTGCCAATGGTTTTCGGGCTGTCCCATGTATGCAGGCTGTGGAGCCTGTTGTGGTATGGGCTGCTGTCCCATGTACGGCTGCTGTCGCGGTGGCATTGGCGGTTGTGCCGGCCTTTGCGGAGGTTGTTGCGGCGGCCACATTGTCTGTTGCTGTGGTGCTGCCTGTCCCTGTTGCCCGCCGGGTGCTTGTGCCGACATCGGTCTCTGCGGCTGTGGAGGATATTGCGGTGCAGGTTGCGGCTGTTGTGGCATTGCAGCAGCCGGTTGTGCCTGCGGTTGCGGTGCTGCTCCCTCGTCCATCAGGTCGAACAGGCTGCCCTTGTTCATCGCCTTTGTCTGTTCCGCCACCATTTCGTCAATCTTCTTCTGGTCCTGCGGCTTGGCATAGAGGCGTGCCTGTCCGAGTGCGGCGATGGCATCCTTGTGGTTTTTGGCGGCAATCAGTTCCTCCGCTTTCTTGAAATGCTTCTCGTACTTCTCGCGTTTCTCCTTTTCCTCCTTCGTTTCCTTTGACTTGGCTTCCTTTGCGGCCTTGCTTTCGGATGCGGCCTTCTCTGCCTGCGCTTCGAATTGCGCCATGTTGGAAATAAGACCCGCCGCCTTCTGTATCGGCCGTGCGACGGCTTGCAGGAATCCGGCATCCAGTTCCTGCGGAAGCCCGCTTATGGTCAGGGGCACGAGGTGGTTCCGGGCTTCATCTTTCAGCCCGTTTGACTTCGGCAGTGTGGATACTGTCAGTTGTCCGTTCGCTTTGCGGATGACGAGGGTGAGGTCCACGCCTTCGGTCATCATCTGATGGATTGCTGTAAAAAACATAATCTTGATGTATTAAAGGTTATTATTGGAGTTTACATTTCGCTGAATAGTTTTGCCAACAGCCTGTCCCTGTCGGGGTGACGGCATATTTCCAAAATGGGGTTCAACAGGGTGGAAATGTGTACCGGCCCGGTCGTTCCACGTGACGGGAACCTGACTGTAGGCTCCGGCATTTCCGTCCTTCTGATTCTTGTCCTCGTTGCGGGCATCGGCATCTGTACCGGTGCCATCGGCGCTCTTGTGATGATTGCTTGATTCATGACTCTTTTATTTTAATTGTGAATATTCGGGCTTTGGCAGCCCGTTGAACTACAAGGGCCCGACGGTAAATGCTTCCGGTAAGGCAAGGTTTTCGGGAAAAATACCGGAACGCAGTGAGGATGATTTTTTCCGAAACCGCAAGGCTTGACCTTGCCGTCCGAAAAGAAGCATTTGCCAACTTTGCCCTGTAGTTTCCGGTATGCCAAGGCTTGTATTCTTCATCCCCTTTCCTTTTTGTCCCTTTCAGTATTGCTTCCGGTATCATAAGGTGTGGAAAACAAAAAGAGCCGCCCGATAGGACAGCTCCGTTCTGTAGAGTTCTATAGGATATTGTATGGCAAATCTGTTTCATGGCCGGATGTCACATTATCAGAACACCAGAAAGCTGAGGATGCAGAATAGTATTGCCGCTGCCACCAGAAGGCAGGCTATCCGGTACAGGAACCTGAAGAATCCCCTGAAGCACACGATGGCTACCGCAATCCAGACGGGGGATATTCCCCGCGAATACATATAACTGAACATGATGAAGGCGGCAATGCCCAATGCGATGAGCCGTACCCATCTGTTCGTCTTTATCTTGTCGATACATTCTCTTGTTTTCATGACGTTCTATTGTTAACAGGTGAAACAGTCGTTTCCAATTTCAAGGGCCGGGATGCGGACCGCCTCCACAGGCAAGGTTTTCGGAGGAAAATACCGGAGCCGCGCGAGGATGATTTTCCCCGAAACCCCGGGACCTGACCTTGCCGGTGGAAAAGGGCGGTGCGCTACCTTTGCCCGCGAATTGGGATGACGGTGTTATTTCTTCTTCCCGTTCCCGGCTTTCGGGAATGAGAATACCGGGTTGAACTCCGCATCGAAGGTGATGGCGGCATCGAACGATACGCCTTTCTTTCCCTTGAACCCCTTGATGAGCCGGGTGCTTCCGGACGAGAAGAGCTGTTCCAGATGGCTGTCGTTCAGTTCCTTGTTCAGGACACGACGGAACACCAGCAGCCCACACCCGTCCCGGTCGCACTTGGCCACTTTGGAACGGAGGATGATTTTCCCCGTCTTGCACTTGGGGCAGGTGAACACCTTCTCCTGCATTGCCGGAAAATCCAGACGCAGAATCTCGTCTGTCGCCTTGCAGGTATAATCGCGGATGGACTGCATGAATGCCTCCGCGTCAAGTGTATGTCCTTCTATCTGCAACAGGGTCTTCTCCCAGCTTCCCGTCAATTCCACATCGGCCACGCGCATCCCCTTCACCGCCTCATAGATATACATCCCTTTCTCGGTCGGGATGATGCTCTTGCCGGAACGGGAGATATAGTCACGCTTGATCAGGGTGGTGATGATGGCGGCACGGGTGGCAGGCGTGCCTATGCCCAAGTCCCTGATGGCCTCCTTCGCCTGTTCGTCCGTGATGTTTTTCCCACAGGTCTCCATCGCCGCCAGCAGGGTGGCTTCCGTGTACAGCGGCTTGGGCAGGGTCTTCTTCTGCGCCAGCCCGTGCCCCATGACCGGAACGGCCTCGCCTTCGGCAAACTCCGCGGTCCCGTGGTCGCGTTCCGGTTCGTCCTTCTCCTTGTCCTCCTTTCTGGCGAACACGCCGCGCCATCCCGGTTTGGCGATGGAGGAGGAACGGGAACGGAAATTCATCCCCTCGCAGGTACATTCCATGACCAGCAGGTCTTTCTCGCAGGGCGGTGAGAACGCTTCCAGCATCCTGCCGGCTATCATGCCGTAAATGACCGATTCCGCTTCGGAAAGTCCTTCGGGTACGATGCCCGTGATGATCAGGGCGTGGTGGTCGGTCACTTTCGCATCGTCCACGCAGCGGGTGTTCAGGCCGGAGAGGTCGAAATGCTGTCCGTATTCCTTGAATTCCGGCATGGCGGCCACTTTCTCCAGCAAGGAAGGGATGTGCCGCATGACATCCTCCGGGATATGGCGGCTTCCCGTCCTCGGGTAGGATATCAGTTTCTTTTCGTACAATGTCTGGGCGATGGAGAGGGTCTTGTCCGCTGTCAGGTCGTAATGGATATTACAGTCCTTCTGGAGTGAGGTCAGGTCATACAGCAGCGGGGCCTGTTGGAATGTCTTCCTGCGCTCCACCTTGGTGATTGCCGCCACAGAACCGGACGTGATTCTTTTATATGCCGCTTCTGCCGTTTCCTTCTCCTTGAACTCTCCCGTATGGATGAACATGCGGTGTCTGTCCCGCTGCTCCAATGTAAGATGCAGCTGCCAGTAAGGGGTGGACACAAAGCCCCGGTTCTCCTTGAAGCGGGCGCAAACCATGGCGAGTGTCGGTGTCTGTACGCGCCCGATGGAATTGTTCGCCGAGCCGGATACTATCGCCAACGCGCGGCTCGCGTTCATGCCCACCAGCCAGTCCGCCTTTGCCCGGCAGTCTGCGGCGGCATACAGGCTGTCGTAGTCCTTTCCTTCCCGGAGGTTCGCCAAGCCCTCGCGGATGGCCTCGTCGGTGAGCGAGGAAATCCACAGGCGTTTGAACGGCTTGGTATAACCCAGATAGGAATAGATCCGGCGGAAGATGAGTTCCCCTTCACGGGCACAGTCGGTTGCCACGATGATGTTGTCGCACTGCGCGAGCACGCTGTCGATGACTTTCAACTGTTTGGCGGCGGCGAGGTCTGTCACCATACCCTTGTCCGTCCTGACCTGGCGGGACACCAGACGGAACGGGTGCGGCAGCATCGGGAGGTCTTCCGCGGTGGTCTTCGTGTAGCCATACGTGCCGGGCATGGCCAGCGACACCAGATGTCCCATCGCCCACGTGACCATATAGCCGTTGCCTGTACAGTAGCCGTCTTTCTTGTCGGCAGCCCCGACTACACGGGCTATATCCATGCCGACACTCGGTTTTTCTGCTATGATTGCTTTCATGTTCGGATAAAATTTAAGCCGTTCCCCGTTACCGGAACCGGAAAACAGGAAACGGCGGTTTGACATTTTTTACTTGTAAAATTGGAAGGCGGCTGCTATGCCGACGGTTTGATGCCGAGGATTTCAATCAGCGTTTCACTGTCCTTGCGCACCAGTTGGAGGGTGGCGTCCATCACCACGTCCACCCCGAGAAGCACAAGGCTGAGCGACATCACTTTCGTCTTTTCACCCCTGAGCAACGTGTCAAGTTCACCCGACATTTCCAATTCGTCCTTCAGGATACCGATTCCTGCAAGTTCATCCCAGTTCACGTCTTCCGCCTTGAAAGGCGCGTTTCCATTATTGTTCATGTTCATATTTCCGATTATTTTGGATTTTACATTCATTTTTTTTAATCAGGCTATGCTTGCACCTTTGGACTTGCGGCTGCTTTGTTCCTGTCCCTGCTTCTGGGCATTCGCCACCACGTTGCGCTGCGAAGCGTCACGCTTGCGGTCCGGGTTCTCGTTGTAGTAGTCCAGTTTGCCTTGATTGAAGTTCGCCTTGACATACTGCGAGAAAGTCTTGCCGTCGTAGCCCTTCAGACCTTCAACCAGCACAGCCTTGCCGTCCTGTAGGTCGGAACGCTGCTTCCGGGTCAGTTCCACGTCCCATACCTTTGCCGGTATCTTGAACTCGGCACGCTGTTCGAAGCCGTCCGGCGTGCGTGAATAACTCAGGCGTCCAGTTTCCAAATCCGCCTTGATGAAAGAGGAGAATTCCTCTCCCTTGCGGTTCACCATGTCATTGAGGAAGATAATCTTGCCCTCGCGTAACTGCTGCTGTTCCTCGGCGGTGATTTTCACTCCGTTGATTTCATTGGGAATATAGATCTCACGGTCTCCCTCCGGGGAATCGGGATTGTAGCGTGTATAGGAAGGCCTGCCCGTGGCTTCGTCCAGCTTGACATACGAGGAAAACAGTTCACCGTCCTTGCGCTCCATACCCTCCACGAAGATGGCCTTGCCTGCATTGAGGTCTTCCACCTGCTTTTGGGTCAGTTCCACGCCACCCAGCGACTGGCGGTTGAAGAGTTTGTCGTTCTCGAAGATGTATTCGATGCCCCTGCGCTCGGCATTGACCTGGATATGGGCGTCGAATTCCTTGCCGCTGTTGGAAATCATACCCTCGATGAACACTTTCTTGCCTTCACGCAGGTCGTTCTGTTCCTGCTGCGTCAGCTCCACGCCCTTGATTTCCTTCGGGATGAAGACGTTCTCCGCTTTCATCGCCACCACCTCGTTGGTGAGCTTGTCGATGCTGATAAAGGACGGGACATACTCACCATTACGGTTTTTCAGTTCCACCACACGGCCCATGTTACCTGTTTCCAACAGGTTCTTCTTGTCCTCGTCGGAGAAGATGTGGCCGAAATACGGTCGGTCAAGTTCAGGTTTCTGTCGGATACCGTGGATGCCCAATACGATGGGGCCACCCACGGACTGCTGGAATGACAGACGGGCATCCGTGCGTAAGACGGCGGAACCGAAGTTCATGCTGATGGGCACTGTCTGGTTGGTCTTGTAGCCTTTGAGCATCTGTTCAAGTAGTCCTCGTTCCTGAAGGTACTCACGGGAAAGCCCGAAATTCTTCAGTTCCTCCCAATTGATCATGGATTCGTTGTAACGGTACTTGGTTTGCTGCGTGCCGTCACCTTGTGCGGCCTGCTGCTGTGTTTCATTTTTCTTTGCCATTTCTTCTTGATTTTGATGGTTTATACTTTGGTTTTCCCGGTTGCGCGGGACAATCTCATACTTCTCGAGAAAGTCATCCACCGCTTTTGTCTGCTTTCCTGCGGCGAGGTCTTCGATGGCCTGCTTTACTTTCGGGTCTTCCAGCGTCTCCTCCTTGATGGTGATAAGCCCGAAATGGGTCGGGTCTTTGAGCTGGCTCCAGAAATTCTTCACGAAATTCTCGAACATGTTGGCGTACCTGTCGATTTTCAGGAAGGAGTTCCGGTGTTCCTTGTCTGCCGGGACGGTGCTGTACTTTCCGTCCTTTTCGATTTTGGACACCGCCTGTAAAAGCAGTTCCATCTTGTCGAGGATGAACACGATGTCACTCATCTGTTCATTCTCGGCCACTTGAGGTTTCGGGGGTTCGTCCCGTACACTTTTCTTTGCCATAACTTTGGTTTTTTAGAGTTGATAATTAAAAATGTCACGGCAAATATATAGCGATAATTTTGATAAATAATTGGTTTGCAATGTGTTAGGATATACATTACACCGCTTGTCATCACGTTTCACCGCAGGGGTGACAACGCGAAGACCAAAACGGACAAAAACGGAGGGAAAACGCTAAAGAACGGATTGCAGAAAGACGGGAAAAAGGCCGAACCGAGGCAGGAGGACGAAAAGAAGGAAAAGCCACCCCCAAAAAGAAACCTGTATTATGCAGAGTTGAGAGCGAGCTGCTTTTGTCCCCACTTCCTTGTATTCCTGATAAGACAGGCGGCAGATAGATAGAATAAGATGTAACCGGTTGGACGGATGTCCCAATTGAGACGGCTTGATTGGAGTAAAATACTGCCCGTTTCAAGTTTTGTCTTGACCTTGTCCTATGCGTCGTAGGTCGCTTCGCTTGCTAAGTCCCGACCTTTGCCCCAACTCGGACGGCGATACCGGAACGTTTTTTCGGGTGAAAAATTACCGCAGGGAATTTTTTGCGCGAAAACCGGAGGCTTGAACGTGGAAGGTATTGTCCTCCGAGTTATCTTCATCAAGGGACTTCGCGGGTGAAGCGGCACTTAGAAGGGTCGTTTATGGAAGAATATGGAAACAAGCTCTTTGCTGTATATAAAAGTGCAACGAGTACGTATAAACAGTGCGAAAATGACTACTTTTGCATAACAATTGTACAAAAGCCAATCATTCTGTTCATTCTGCATAAATGTTCATTCATAATGAACGCAAATAAAAAATGGACAAAGAATCTAAATTAAACTCTTATTCTTGCGGATTTTCCGCAGAAAACAAGCGATAAATTTTCTCGTATGAAATTAATTTGCTACTTTTGCGGAAAAATAGCGGGATTATGATATTAAATCTGGAATTCAAAAATTACCGTTCGTTTAAGGGTGCTTGCTCATTTACAACGGAACCGACTTCGTCAAAAGCAAAGTCCGAAAATCTTTGTGAGATTGAAACTAACGCGGAGGGTAGCAAGAAAGTATTGAAAATATCCCTAATCTTTGGAGCCAATGCTTCGGGTAAGACCAACATCATAAAATTCCTGTATGGTTTCAGACGTTGGATATTGAATTTGGATAATCGTGTCGGCGAAGATATCGCTTTGTACCAGCCTTTCAAGTTCGACAGTGCCACAGCAAACGCACCGATAGAGTTTTCTATGGAGTTTATTGCACAAAAAATAAGATACAAGTATGATATCAGCTTTAGCAGGCTGCAAATCGAATCCGAGTCATTGATATCCTATCCCAACGGGAAACAGACACAACTGTATGAACGGACCTTGCTTCCGAAAGATAAAGAATCCGACACCATCAAGTTCGGTTCAAGCCTTTCCACCTCCAAACCATTTAACGTGTTCAAGAACCAACTACTGATTTCCAAGTTCCTGAAAGACACGCCTTGCGAGCCTATAACCAATGCCGCAAAGTATTTGGCGGATATGGTCATATCCAATGGTTTCCATGAAGATACCATACTTGGGGAAGACAAGGAAATGCTCAGATGGCTTTATTCCCGACCGGACAACAAGAAGATGCTTGCTGAATTTCTGGCCTTTGCAGATACCGGACTGACAGACTTCCAATTGGATAAGAGAAGCGGCGATGTGGAAGTAACAAGCCAGCACGGGCTGTACAAGGATGGTGAAAGTATCGGAAAAACCGATTTGCCACTGAGGGAAGAATCTTTCGGGACAAGGGCTTTGTTCATCATCGGTTGCCATATATTGCAGGCATTGCAGAGTGGCAGTCCGTTCTTTGTAGATGAAATGGACTCCGGCCTTCATTCCTATATTACCCAACTGATAGTCGATATATTCAGAAATGAAAGAATCAACAAGAAGAATGCACAGTTGGTCTTTACCACACATGATGTGAATCTTCTTGACCAGAATACAATACGTAAAGACCAGGTCTGGTTTACAGAGAAGGATAAGTTCGGAGTGTCAGAAATATTCACTCTTTCGGATTTTGATGATGTGAGGGAAGACACCTTGTTTGCCAAATGGTATTTGAACAACAAATTCGGAGGTGTTCCTTCATTGCAATCATTGGAAAAACTCTTTGTAGAGGATGGCAAGGAATAACGAAAATACACGCCATAGTAACTATGTCATAAGGATAGTGTGCGAAGGGAACAAGACCGAGCCACTGTTCTTTACGAGCCTGTGTGACCTATATTGCAAAGACAATGAGGGCATAGATGTCCGCACCATTCCACAGCCTTATATTCCACAGGATGAAGAACCGGATAATTTGCCAAGAGGCATTTACAAAGGGAAAAAGCGCAAAATCAAGACAAATGGAAATGAAGCTGCCGGCGATGTGATAATAACCGGAGTCCCTCCACTAAAGTGGGTCCAATATGCACGACAAATCCTATCGGAGGGAGTGGATGAATCATGGGCCGTCTATGATAAAGACAAACACCCGAAACATGAAGAGGCTTTTGTGGAAGCGAATAGGGAAATTGACGGAAAGAAAGTCAATGTTGCCTTCTCCAGCCGCAGTTTTGAATATTATCTTCTTCTCCATTTTGAGTATATCTACTATTGTTTTAACGAAACGGAATGTGGAGAAAAGATCCGAGGTAAAAAACACATATTTGAATGTGGCACAGAAAAAGAACCGGAAAAAGATTGTGGCGGTAAGAACTGTATAAACGGTTATGCGAGAAAACAGGGGTATTGGCAAGAAACAAAATCTTCAAAATCAACATTCCCACTGGTCAAGAACAATCTGATAAAAGGCATGATAAACGCCTGTAGGCTAAGAACAGAAAGTGACGCAAACACAGACGAACCTATCTACAACAGAAACCCATATACCAATGTTGACATTCTTGTCGGCCGGTTGATTGGAAAGGAAACTGTCAGTTATGCCTGTACATTTGCATGCAAGGAACATGGCTGTAATTGGTCTGTCAAATTTGAAGAAGATGTTTTGACCATCACAAACAATAATAATAGGAGCGAGTCTTTCAAGAAGGGAATGTTTGTCATATATGATTGGGAAGAAAAATCAGGGCAAGAATTAAATGAAAAAGTGTTCCTGCTGAAACCTGGTGAAGTAAAGTTGCTGCCTTGCAGACTTGAACCGACCCAAGTCATTTCTATCAAGATAACTCCTGAAAAAGAAATTTTTTTATTGCCTAAATTTGCTATATAGGGATTTAATCTTTAATTCTTACGGAATTTCTGCAAGAATTGGATTTTAATTCCACAAATAGGAATTTTAGCTTTCTGATTTTGGAAATTGGAACTGCCATTTGAATATAAAAAACGAGTCAAAAAAGTGCAGAGGTAATCAGTTTTTGATTGCCTCTGTACTTTTTTCACTCATTACTGTGTATGATACAACCTAATTCAGGTGTGTATGCTCCAGCCGTGGAACGGCCCTCCAATCATTACAGCAAGTGATTGGTCTGGTTTGCCATGATAGAGCAGCCCTCCGACAATTCCCCTTTTCCCGTCTTTCGCCACCTCCGAAAAGCCGAATGAATATGGCGCAAAATCGTAGTATAATTCAATTTCATACCTGCCGTTGGAGTTGGTTTCCCATTGTTTGAGGCGTTCGATACATTTGTTCAACGTTTCGTCACCGATGCTTTCCGCATACTTGACGGTCTTTTCGTAGTGTTCCTGACATTTGATTATCATATCCGTATGTTTTTAAGTTGTTTATAATAAATCCTCGTATATCCCGAAACCAAGGCATCCGGCTATGGTGAAATCCTCCACGCCTTTGTCCGCCAGCGATTTCAAATCTTCCAGGCTGTTGCAGTAGAAGAATATCTCATCGTCCTTTTCCGCATAGGAATCCATAGACAATGCAATCCTCACTTCCACCGTTTCCAACGTGTCGCTCCATCGGATGATACAGTCCGCGTAATGAGGTTCACGCCCTTGCTCGGTGTAGAAATTCAGATACTGGGCACCTATTTCCCTTTTGACTTCATCCGGCTTTTTCCATGAACTGTCATCCACGATTTCAAAGCCTATTCCCTCAACCAACAGGCACGTTCCTTTGTCATACACCATCATGGTACGCTTTCCCATGTGCTTTGTCCGCATCTTCTTCCAATCCGGCAAGTCCCAACGCTCCACAGTCCATATCCCGCGATAATCCTTCGGGATGGAATTGTATTCGTTTAATGTTATCTTTCTCATTTCAAGTTGATTTTATAATGACACAAAAGTTACCTGATAAGTCTTGCACGGTTTACCAAATGCCGGACGTGGGTTGAACTCCGTGCATGACTCCCAATCCACGCTCATCGTGTAGCCGTTCGGAAAATTCTCTCCGGTGAACCGGCTTATCATTTCCAAATCCTCATTCGGCAGGAACAATTCTTCCTCGATGCCGTACTCCAATGCGAAAATCGCCCATTCGGGAATATTGTCCCAAACGAGTGTCTGTCTGTTGTTTTCAATCTCAATCATAATATCAATGTTTACTGCGGTGATACCATAAGATTGTTGATGATGCCTTCCAGCTCCGTTTCCCATTTGTCCGTACCGTCCATGACCGATGGATAGGTCAGTTGCTGCCACTGCCGGTAATCGAACAGTTTCATCCTCAAGGGATAGTAGTCGAACAATTTCTTGTTGCCAAGGAATACTCTCAGGTGGTTGGTTCCCACTTCCATCAGTTTCAGACCATATCGGTCAAGGATTTCATGGAATCTTTTCATCGGGGTGAAGTTGCTTCTCTTTTTCATATCCTTTATGTTTTTATTGTTTGAACTCTATTTCAGCAGCACATTTTGTACAGGTCATCATCGGTCAGTGTACACAGTTCCTCATCCGTGCAATAACCGTCAATCTCCTCGCTTGCTTCCATCGCCTCATAAATGCCGTTACGCATATCGTTTACCAGTTCGTCACGCAGGCTTTCCACCGACACCCTGAAAATGTCATTGCCGACCTGGATTTCCCTGACCGGATACGCTACCCCTTTCCAATAGGTCTTGTCAATGGTGATTGCTCCTGTATTTCCTTCCATGCAATCCAGATATTCCTTACGGATATTGACCACTTTTGTCTTGCCCATAACTTCTTGTTCTTTTGAGTTAAACATTCACGGCTCGGCGAGCCGATATTTTATTTCTTGCCTGCCTTACCGTTCCGTGCCGGATTGTGCAAGGCTTTTCGGGAAAATACCGCAAGCGGAGCGCGGAAGATTTTCCCGAAAACCCGCAGGGCGCGGCCTTGCTCAATCCAGAGGGCACGGGACGACCTTTGCAGGCTGAAATAAAAAAGCGGCCTTTCAATTGCTATTCCTTGTCCTTGTCATTTTCTTCCTGTGGAATCAGGTGTTTCAAGTCGGGGTCATTCTTTATACGGTTTATCTCGTCCTCGATTATCCGTACCACATCCGCTTTTATTTGGGAATAGTTCCGGTCTATCTGTTGCTGCATGATGTCGTTGCCGTCCGCATCTTTAAACTCGTTGATGACGGGTATCTTCTTGTAGGCTTTGGTTTCCGCCGTCACCTTTTCGCTATCGACAATGATACGGGCATGGAAAATCTTCTGGTCTATCTCTTCCCCGAAGTTGTCCGCCACGCTCCCCACGAACGTACCCTGCGAGAGGTTGGCGATTTTCGATGCAGGAATGAGGGAGTCCATCTGCGTGTTGATGGAGGTGGAGGTGTCCTGCCGGTTGATGGAAAGGGATTGCCGCTGCTGGAGTATCTTGCCGAAGCGTTCCGAAAGGTTCTTGGCCGTTTCACCCACGACCTGGCCGCTGAAAATGTTGCCCACCGTATTTTGGATGACCTTCGCCTCTTTTTCACCGTAGTCACGGGTCAGCTGCGAGAAGTCCTGGAAGCCGAGGCAGACCGCCACCTTGTTGCTTCGGGCGGTGGCAATGAGGTTGTCGATACCGCGAAAATAAATCGTGGGCAGTTCGTCTATGATAATGGAGGACTTGAGTTGTCCCTTTTTGTTTACCAACTTGACGATACGGCTGTTATATAATCCGAGTGCCGCTGAATAAATGTTCTGCCTGTCGGGATTGTTGCCGACACACAGGATTTTGGGATGTTCGGGGTTGTTCAGGTCAAGCGTGAAATCATCGCCGGTCATCACCCAGTAAAGCTGTGGGGAAATCATCCTTGAAAGCGGGATTTTCGCCGATGCTATCTGGCCCTGCAACTGGTCCTGTGCGCCTCCTTGCCAGGCATCCATGAACGGAGAAAGGTAGTTTTCCAAGGACGGGTACGAAGTCAGGATGGTGAAAATATCGGCATACGGCTTGTTCAAAAACTCTATCGCGTGAGGGAAGGTACAGTATTTACCGTCCTGGTAGATGCGCAAATACCATATAATGGCTGCCAAAAGAATAATCGGAGATTCCACGAAGAAATCACCCTGCTTCTGTATCCAGGTCTTGTTCAAGTTCAAGAGTATGGTGTATGCAGACTCGTAGGCATCGCTGATATCAACCATGAATTTCGGGTTGATGGGATTGCAACGGTGGCTGCGTCGCGGGTCGTCGAAATTTATCACGTAGAATTCCGGTCTTACCTTGTATTTGTCCAGGTTCTTCAGCAGTTCGTTATAGGCTATGACGGAGAGGTCATCAAATTTGTAATCATACAGATATAAGGCGAATCCTTTGGAAATCTGCTGTTTGATGTAATTGTTTACCACTGCGTAACTTTTTCCCGAGCCGGGGGTTCCAAGCACGATGGAGGCACGGAACGGGTTGATGATATTGATCCACCCGTCCCATTCCTTGCCCTGATATACGAACTTTGTCGGCAGGTTCACGGAATACTCGTTCTCCATAAGCCGCGTTTCCTGCATGAAACTCTCGTTGGCCGTGTTGAAGACATCCTCCATGAGGTTGTGCTTCAGCATACGGCTTATCCACACGCCCGACATCAGCAGCAGGATATACCCGGCGGTAAGCGTTGCCGTGTACAGGGCGGCGTTGGCTGTCGGGCTGAACGGCAGGTCGAGCATCCACCAGTTCATAAAGAACAGCACAATCCCGGCAAGGAAAGAGGCATATATCTTCCTCCATGTCATTTTCTGGTTTTTCACGCCTTTTGTGCCCAGGCACGAGAGGGCGAGGAATATGACGGCAAAGACTTTTGTTACAAGCAGGTTGCTGAAAAGTCCTGCCGTCCTCTGGAAGTTAAGGAGTATCTTATCGGCTATCCCGATGTTGATACCCATATCCACGAATGCCTGGTAACAGAACCAATAGACGTGGATGACAATAAACACGATGGATATGGCACGCATGAACTCCATGACCTTGGCCAGTCCTCTCAAATCATCTTCTTGTTGCATAATGATATAATTTAATGGTTTATAAAAATCAGCAATCAGGATATTCCGCGGGAGCGGCGTTTCTTTTTCTTCTTGCGTTGCAGCCTGCGGGCAAGTGCCTCTTCCTGCGGGTCGAGACCGTTGGCGTTGATGTCGAGGATTCCGAAAGCCTGCTCGATGGAATTTTCCATATCGGAGGAGAAGCCTCCTTTCCTGTCAAATTCAGGCATGGGCACATCCAAATCGGGAATGTCGCGGGGATTGTTGAACAGGCGTTCAAAGGCATTTGCCGAGAATTCCTTTCCGATCCGCGAGCCGTTGTACACCTCCCGGTTCCGGTGGTCGATGAAGGTCACGCCGTAAATACGTCCTTCGTCGTTCTCGCGGAACACCGCATCTATTCCCCGTCCGTTCAAAAGGCGGATGAAATCCTCCCTGTTGCCCCGGCATCCGTGCATGGCAAGCGCCACCTCGTTCCGTATCTTCGGTTGCCACTTCTTGTTCCTGTATTCACGGGCATTGAATCCGATACGCTTTTCCAGCCCCTCGTAACCGTAGCGTTTTCCGATCAGGGAGGACTTGACGGGCGTACATACCGGCTTCCCCTTGCTGTCCGTCATGGTATAGACAATCCCGTTATAAGGCGTTCCTTCAAATTCTCCCTTCACCTGCTTCGCCTCGATATTGTAACAGGAGAGCAAGGCGCTGTACTCACCGAAAGACTGGAAACGGTAAGTCCCGAACACACTTTTGACGATATTGGAAACCTGCTGTTTCACATCACCGCTTCGGTAGTCCGCTTTCTTCAAGTATGGCTCCAGCAACTCTTTCCGTTTGTCCTCCACCTGTTTCAGTCCGAATTTCCTTTCCAGCTCCCGGCAGGCTTTCATCGAGCGGTTCCACTCGTAGGCATCGTCTATCTTTTCCCCTTTTTCGTTCACGCAGGTGGAAACGATATGGATATGCCTCCGGTCTATGTCCTCGTGCACATATACAATATAGGGCTGGTCGCCGTACCCCATTCTCTGCATGTATTCCTTTGCCAGTTCCGCGAATTGGGCATCCGTGAGGCGGTCATCCACCGAAGGGTTCAGGGAGATATGCAGTACAGGCTTCTCCGTGTTTCTGTTGGCAAGCAGGTAGTTCTCAAACGCCCAAAGGGTCTGCTGCATGACACGCTCCGGGTTGCCTGTCGTATCGGTAATCATACGGTTTCCCGAAATGATACGTGCGGTGGCATCGTTCACTTTCTGCTGGTTGTAGGTAATCGCCCCATAGAGCGAAACACCCCTGTTGATTTTAGCCACCATGTCATTCCTCCTCCCTTTTCCTTTTTATAAGGTACTTCTCTTCAAACTCACGGGTCAGCAGGATTATCCGCTTGCTCAGCAGCACCAGATCTATCGTTGCCTTTTCCAGATTGCGGAGCAGGACGAAAGCACGTTTCTCCCCGAAGTTGGTCTTGACGGCCTTCACCGTCTGGTTGTAATTGTTGCCGATGCTTTGGAACTGGTGGTAGAAATTGGTCAGGCGTATGTAGTAGTCCATCATCGCTTTGTCTATTCTCACGACCTTGATTTCTTTGTCAAAAATCATTGCCTTGATAAATTTGGAGCGTTCTTTCAATCCCGATTTTTGGAATTGGATATCGAAACGTCCGTTCTCTTCCGAGTTTAACCGCACCACATAACGATGCACGGCAGGGTCGGACTTGGGCTTTCTGCCCACACCTTTTTTTGCTTTTTTCCTCTTGTTTTCTTCCATACTCATTGATATTTTCAGTTTCTAATCTTCCGTCCCGGATTCACGACTTTGGAGTGAATCCTTCCCGAGCCGTCAGGCGAGCGGCAAGTTGTTTTGAGTGCCCGAATTTATTTCGGGTGCCTCAAAACA
>ERZ1694968.485-NODE-485-length-19171-cov-24.409918_pt1 | contig 19171 bp, 16 predicted proteins | sample MGYA00581610_ERZ1694968 | MGnify/ENA primary metagenome ERZ1694968 (study PRJEB42213, sample SAMN07424363) | human gut metagenome | biome: ENVO:00009003; feature: ENVO:2100002; material: ENVO:00002003 | host: Homo sapiens | place: USA | collected 2014 ... | reverse complement strand
ATCATAATGCTTATTCACAAAAAACAACATTTAATAAATTGTATATACAATATACGTATTTAGAACCTCATAATAACCAAAAATAACCAGAAATATCTAAGCATAAATCTTTAATATTCAATATGTTCTAAAAATTAACAGTTTTCGACTGCTTTTTGATGCTTCCCAAATTTCCACTTATTTTTGAGCCATATTTCTGACGTGGAGAATTTGCGGAGCTTATTTTTTGTCATACCGTACAGTGAGTTGTCAAGGGTTTACAACCATTTACAATGAGTGACAATTTCCTTCCCGATATGTAGCAACAGTCATATCGTGTAGAAATGCGACAACGGTTGACTTCCGTTTACATCTGTTTACCACTTCATGAATATATCAATAAAGAAGCTAACAAGTAAACGATAGAGCAGTATGAAAACAACGAAGAAATGCATTTTTTGTGGCAAGCCGTTTGCAACCCGGAGCGGGATGCAAAGGTATTGCAGCGAGGCCTGCCAGACGGAAGCCAAGCGAGCCAGAACAGCGCAGAAGAACAACCTCTTCAAAATTGCCAGTCCTATTATGGAGATACAGCATCAGGAGTATCTCACCTTTTCCAAAGCAGCCATCCTCATGGGCTGTTCCCGGCAATACATTTACAAACTGGTAGCCACCGGCAAGTTGAAAGCCTCACGCATCAGCAATCGCATGTCATTCATCCGTAAGGCTGACATTGAGCGGATGTTGGAAGGCAATCCCTATCACCGTATTCTCCCGGGCAGCACCTCCAGACCGAAACAATCCACTTCATCTTTCTTGCTTGCCAAAAAAGAAAAGAGGGAACATAAGGCTGATGAAGTGCTTGACTTCTATTCTGGCGAGGAAGTGATGTCCCTTTTTAAGGTAAAGCGGTCATGGCTGTACACTTCTGCAAAGCGTAACCATATCCCCATTTGTCGCATAGCTGGGAAGAACTATTACAGCAAGAAGCATATTGACGACTTCTTTGGTGTGTCTGTCGATATAAGCAGGATAACAGACTGGCTCCTGACGGAGGAAGCGGAAAACCTGTTTGGAATGAAGCCCTCTGCACTCCGGGCATACGTTTACCGCCACAAGATACCCACCAAAAGAGAATACGGACGTACCTATTATTCCAAATCTCATTTGGACGAACTCCGTAGAACCGACCTTGTGAACGATGAACGCTATTGTACGGTAGAGCAGGTTCAGCAAATTTACGGGCTTTCATCCGCCAACATCTGCCACATCGTCAAGACAAAGCACATTGAAAAGATAAAGGTGGGTGTGAAGAACCTGCTCCTGCGTTCTGATGTAGAACGTGTCATGGCAGAGAGGAACAACCAGCCGTGAACACTCCGTATCATCGGATAATTATTTCAAAATGATTGTCGTGAGAATACTCACGATTGTTTCACGTTATTCCTTTGCACTGAAAACACGGGACATTCCCGAAAATGTACAACCTATTAAAACCATCACCCATATGAGCAAATGCAAGACAGTTACCTTGCGCAAGCGCAAGATTAAGAACGGAACACAGTATTCACTATGTCTGGACTATTATCCCGGCTATCGTGACAATACCACCATGAAGGTGATTACCCGTGAAGCCCTCGGGATTTACATCTTCGCCAGACCTGCCAACCAGCAGGAGCGTGATTTCAATACACGCATGATGAAAAAGGCGGAAATACTGCGCAACCGACGTTATGAAGCTATCTTCAACGAGAACAACGGCTTCTTTGACAAGGCTAAAATGAAAGGTAATTTCCTCGCCTACTTCAAGGAACTGGCAGACAGGAAAAACATCAAGTGGCAGCATGTATATAAACACTTCGAACGTTTCGTGAACGGCAAATGCTCCTTCGAAGAAGTGGATGTGGACTTGTGTCGCAAGTTCATGGAGTATCTGCTTGATGCCCCACAATCCGTTCATACCGGACAGAAGCTGCATGTCAATTCTGCTGCGGGTTACTGGTCTGCTTTCCGTGCCGTTCTCCATACCGCTTACCGTGACAGGAAGATCAAGGAGAACCCAAACGGATTCTTAGACCGCATAGAGAGCATCCCAACCATGAGGGAGCATTTGAGTCAGGAGGAACTGATACGGCTTGCCGAAACTCCCTGTGAAGAGGAAGTTTTGAAAAGGGCGTTCCTTTTCGGCTGCCTGACCGGACTGAGGAAAAGCGACATCAAACAACTTACCTGGCAGCAGATACAGCCATACACCAACGGCAAGATGTTCGTTACCACCCGTATGCAGAAAACGAAGCAGATTGTACACAACCCCATCAGCGACGAAGCCTACAGGCTGCTTGGAGAACGGCATGACGGGCTTATCTTTGACGGATTCAAGGATAAGATGCTGCAAGGACCGTTGAAACGGTGGCTCCTTGCGGCAGGCATAACCAAGAAGATAACTTTCCACTGCACCCGGCATTCGTTCGGAAGCCTGCATGTGGAAATGGGTACGGACATGACTGTTATCCAAGCCTGTCTGGGACATAAGAACATAACCACCACACAGATTTATTCCAAGATGGCAGCGCAGCAGATGTGTGAAGTTGTTGACAAGATAACCTTGAAACGCAAGGAGGTTTAAGGTATATTAAACTGTCTCCGGTTCATTGATGGAGGGTACGGTTGTCGTATTTACGCTTGACCGTACCCTCCATTTTTTGTCCATTATTCCGCTAATACTAACTCTGGAATATGAAAACCGGATATGATTTAGGATTTTTGGTGAAAAACGATGAAAAAGAACCCTCCAACCGCAAAGATTGGAAGATATTCGGAAGAATACTGTTATTTTTGCAAGGAAAGAGAACAGAATCGAGTAATAACCAGAAACAAAGACAAGAATATGGAACCGTCCATCAAAGACAAATATATCATTTTAGGCTTCATCTTCGTAGCCATCTGTATGATTTCCTTTTTTATCACGATAATCATCGCAGCAAGTTTCAACCAGGACAATTTTGTAAGGCTGATAGTCTTCGTGTGCAGTAACCTTCTCGGATGGTTGCTGTATCTCTCTTTTCAGACAGTTATCTTCGATACATACGAAATCTACAGAATCAAGTTCGGCAAAAAGGAGATGAAAGAGATTACTACGGAAACCGTAGCCTTGCAGGAAGAAGAACCGCAGAATACAATAGAACCAGTAACGCAGATAGCGGAAGAGGCAAGCTCCGATGCACACCCCATAGAGCTGAATATCGACCCGAAGCGTCACGAAGAAATCCGTTCAAGTTATAAAGATGAGCAGGACAAGGAAAATGAGAGACGCATCCGCATGGTAGTGGAGTATATACATTTCTACATGCCCCGTATCGCAGACGAGGAGACAGTGAACCATGTCTGCAATGAGGTGAGCAACTGGATGAACAAGAACAACTACAAGCCGAAGCCGATAAAAAGGCGGCTGACACAGGACATCTCCAATATTCCGCTCCGTCATTTCATATGGAACATAGCGGAGCGTTGCATGTACAAGAGATATTATAATGGGGATAACCGTGCCCGTTTCGTCAAAGAGCTTTTCCCACGCGAGTTTGCCGAAACGGATATAGCGACCATCAAGAACTTCAAGGTTGACCCGTTAAAGTCCCCGATTCCCATTGACGAACCCGAAGACGGCAAACCGGATTTCCATTATCCGAATGGTTACTTGCGAAAAGAGTAAGAATCATCCCGTCTTTGAGCAATAACGACAAGTAGCCGACACTACTTAACAGCCTGTTTAATAGCATTTCCCGAATAACATTACCCATCGTTCACGGTTGGGCATCGTTATTCGGGAATTATTTTTTCGTGGAGGTATTCACGACCCTATCATTGCAGTCCTTTGCGGCAAGTCTTACAAAAGAGACGAATCGCAATATGGAAAGAACCAATCTGACTTTCAACGACCTTCCAGAGGTTGTGGCTCGGCTTCTGGACGAAGTGATGAGCCTGAAAAGCCTGCTCACCGAGCAGCACAGTGTGAACCATGCCAAGGCGGTGGACACCCATGTCCCCATGTCGGTAGATGAAGCGGCAGAGTACTTGGGAATACCCAAAGGAACGCTCTACATGAAGCTCTCGGATGGAAGTATTCCTGCCACTAAACCCGGCAAGCGCTATTGCCTTTACCGGGACGAACTTGACAAGTGGCTGGAATCCTCCCGGAAGAATCCGGTACCATTGTCCGACGAGGAACTGAATGAATCCATTTCCTCCTCACACCGCCGTAAACCCACCCAACGTAACTGGTAAGCGTTATGGAAGAGGACAAGAATTATATCAGTCTGATACAGGGCGACCTTGCAAGGGCTTCCCAGATGCAGACCGGCATGCCGGAAAGTGTAGGCATGATGACAATCAAGACAGCCAACCTAACTATTCTTGAAGCGTCACAGCAACCTGCACCCCGTGCACTATGGAAGAGTTTCTGGTATGAGGGCGAATTGTCCTGCCTCTTTGCGGACTCCAATGTGGGCAAGTCCATACTTGCCGTGCAGATAGCCGACCGTATCGCCCGGACAGACATTGTCCTGTATCTGGATTTTGAGCTGTCCGAAAAACAGTTCCAGCTTCGCTATACCGACAGACATGGCAGGCTGCATACCTTTCCCGACAAACTGTACCGGGTATCAATAGACTGCAACTCCCTGTTGGATGCCAACTTTGAGGAAGCCATTATTGGCAGCATCGAACAGATGGCATTGCAAACCGGATGTAGGATTTTCATCGTAGATAATCTTACCTACCTGTGCTGTGCCATTGAGAAAGGTGATGCAGCGGGACGGCTGATGATACACCTAAATAATCTCAAAAAGAGGTACGGACTGTCAATCCTTGTACTGGCACACACTCCCAAACGTTCCATGGAGTGCCCCATCACATCCAACGACCTTGCAGGAAGCAAGCGGCTCTACAATTTCTTTGACAGCGTATTCGCCATCGGAAAGAGTGCCCTTGACGGGGGACTTCGCTATGTGAAGCAGCTCAAGGTGCGTTATGGCACCTTCTCCCATGATGCGGACAATGTGATCATCTATGAGATTGAAAAGGTGGATGCTTTCCTGCAATTTGTTCCCAGGGGCTTTTCTACGGAAAAGGAACATTTGAAACGGCTTGGCGACAACGAATCAAGTCAAAGGGACTGCCAGATTCTGCACCTTGCCCAATCCGGAAAATCTGTACGGGAGATAGCCTCGCAAGTGAACTGCGGCAAATCAACCGTTAGCCGGATAATCCAGCGCAGCAAAAATGGCAGCCATACGGATGTACCGAGTGTCCCACCGTCCCGTCCCATAGGGAAAAGGGACAATGGGACAGATGGGACAGATGGGACAGTTAACGAAGTAAGACAGACGGAACTGTTTGCCGGACAAGGAAACGGGGAGGACAAGGCATGAACAAATGTCCTGCACATACCTGTTTAAAGAAGAATGGTTCCGCTTGCCGGATAAATGACCATGCAAGCAGAAGCCCGTTTTACTGTTCTGTTTCAAAGTGTCCCGTTGTCCCGGTCTTCATACACGGGACAGTGGGACAGCATGGGACGGACGGTACCCGACCAAGCAGGTTCCGGAAAACCATCAAAGGTGATTTTGCAAAGAACATCAAAAGGGTTTTATATAAAACAATGCCAGTCAGCAGAGTGGCTACAGATGAAAACAGCAAGTCACCTGCCTTTCACTTGACAATTCCAAAACAAAAGGACTGTGAGAGCAGAGATTGTCCCAAGTGTCCCGAAGTGTCCCACCGTCCCAATCCTTGGAAGGACGGGACGTGGGACAGCGGGACAAGACGTGGCAGCAATAAAAATCAACCAACAGAATTGACATTAGGTATGGTAAACTATTCGTTACAGAAATACAAAGGAACTGCAACACGGCATACCTGCCCGAATTGCGGTGACAGACATTCTTTCGCCTACTATGTGGACGATAGCGGTGTACCGTTGCATCCGTCTGTAGGCAGGTGCAACCATGAAAGCAGTTGCGGTTATCATTATACTCCCAAGGAGTATTTCCACGACCGCCCTGAATGTCGTACCACCAAGAGTTTTTCTTTTGACAAGAAAAAGCCGGAAAGGAAGACCGGACAGGCATCCCGACAGACGGTTACAGGTTACATATCGCCACAGTATGTGGAAAGGTCGCAAAGCGTACATAGTAACTTCTTCCGCTTCATTTCCTCTCTCCTTGGCTCTTATTACGGCAGCAAGGCAAAGGAAGTATTGAGGCGGTTGCTGGAAGAGTACCGCCTTGGAGCTACCCGGGACGGTGCTGTCATTTTCTGGCAGATTGACCGCAACGACAAGGTACGTACAGGCAAGGTAATGCATTACAATCCCGAAGACGGACACCGTATCAAAAGAGGGTTGACATCGGCAGTGAACTGGATACACAGCATACTGAAAAAGCAACAGGTTTTGCCGGAGGAGTGGCAGCTCTCCCAATGCCTTTTCGGGGAACATCTGCTAAAAAGCAACCCCGGCAAGGTGGTGGTCTTGGTGGAATCCGAAAAGAGTGCCGTCATCGGTTCGGCTATCTTCCCCGGCTATGTATGGCTGGCGACAGGAGGCAAAAGCCAGATGAGAGAAGAAAAGCTCCGTGCGCTGACCGGGCGAACCGTGCTTCTCTTTCCCGATGTGGACGGATATGCAGAGTGGAAACAACGTGCCGGGAGCATGACATTTTGCAGGGCTATTGTATCTGACATCATCGAAAGAAACGCCACGCCGAAACAAAGGGCTGACCACATAGACATAGCCGACTGGATTATCTACCAGATACAGGAGGGCAAGCTGATGTGTACATCCAACCACTTGGTAGAAGCTGAAAAAATCCTCCAACGGATGATAGAGAAGAACCCCGTCCTGCAAAAGCTGATAGATGATTTAGACCTTGTATTGGTCGGTGCAAGTCCAATCGGAAGCAGTGATTGAAACCCTCCCTGACGGCAGGAGAGCGGAAGCCAAAGGCTGTGGTGAACGGACAAGGGCTTGCCCTTGATATAGCCCACTATAACTACACGCTTCGCTTTCGTAGTTGTGGGCTCTCCCGAGGGGCTGGGCTTTGCCCCGTCCCACTCAGGACGCTGCCCTGAGAACCCGGCAAGGGCTGTCAGCCCTATGCAACCCGACCAAAGAGTGACCCTCTCTTTGGAAACTCCGCTCAGAGGCTTCCACCCCTAAGAACCCGGAGCAGGAAGTGACCCTCTCCCTGCACCCTCCGATTAAGGCGATGCCCTAATAACCCATTGCGGTTATGAGCGGACAGCGGAAAATATTTTCATCAACAAATCAAATTCTAAAAAAATGGCAACAAAATCAAGCATACATATCAAGCCTTGCAACACCAAGTCAAGCGAGGCTCATAACCGAAGGACTGCCGAGTATATGCGTAATATCGGTACATCCAAAATCTATATCGTGCCGGAACTCTCTGCCGACAACGAGCAGTGGATAAATCCGAACTTCGGCAATCCCGACCTGCAAACGCACTACGACAACATCAAACGGATGGTAAAGGAAAAGACAGGTCGTGCCATGCAGGAAAAAGAACGGGAGCGCAAAGGCAAGAACGGAAAAATCATCAAAGTGGCAGGATGCTCACCCATTCGTGAGGGTGTGTTACTCATCAAACCGGACACCACACTGGCAGACGTGAAGAAATTTGGCGAGGAGTGCCAAAGACGCTGGGGCATCACACCGCTCCAGATTTATCTGCACAAGGACGAGGGACATTGGCTGTCCGGACAACCATCGCCGGAGGACAGGGAGAGTTTCAAGGTGGGTGACAGATGGTTCAAGCCGAATTACCATGCGCACATCGTATTCGACTGGATGAACCACGATACAGGCAAGAGCATAAAACTCAATGATGACGATATGACAACGATGCAAAACCTGGCATCCGATATTCTCTCAATGGAGCGGGGACAATCAAAAGCCGTTACAGGAAAGAAACATCTGGAGCGTAATGACTTCATCATTGAGAAGCAGAAAGAGGAGATGAAGCGTCTTGACGCTACGAGGCAGTATCGGGAGCATCAACTGGAAAAAGCCAACCAAAAGATGCACGAGGCTGAAATAATCACCAACACCCTAAATGAAATGGCCATTCAAAAGGAACGGCAGAATGAAGAGCTTGACAGAGCTATCAGCGAGAAGCGTTCCAGGCTGAATAAGGAGAAAGGCAGTGAACTGCTCAATGCCGCTGTCGGCTGGGCTACAGGCAGGTCAAAGGCTCTAAAAGGCGAAATAGAGGATTTGCGTCATGAGATTTCCACACATGAGGAAATCATCGGGCAGTTACAAGGCACAATCCGGACCATGCAGAACAGCCACCACCGTGAATTGATGAAGTTGAAATCTGAACATCAGTCTGAATTAAGCCGCAGGGATGCCGTGCATTCAGAGGAAACTATGAAACTTAAAAACCGGATTGCATGGCAGAATCTTATTATTGAGAGTCTCGGCTTCCTTTTGCTCAAGACAAGCGAGCTTTTTCGTAAGGCGGTACACGGTATTATCCGTTTGGCAAGGGATTATTACAAGCCACGTTTTGATACGGAGCAGGTAGCGGACATCAAGGGTGCCCTTAATCTGTTCGGGGAGGACAGACAATCACACCGGGCGGCAGGTGATTTCCTGTATTTCACAGCCAAGCAAAAGGGCGGGTTTGATAACCGGGAGCAAATCAAAGCCAGACGGGAGGTTAATAATGTGGTGGAGGGAAATTATGACCAGCAACAAAAATTGGGACGCTCAATGAGAAGGTAACATTAACTTATAGTTCCTTTGCCAACAAAAAGAGAACCAAATTGCTCTTTCTTAGGGGCACTCTGGTTCTCTTTTATGAGATTACCACTCTTATGTTGTATATAAGTGGAGGTTAGATTTCGTGATTTACATCCAATTCCATTCAGTTTTATTTTCGTCTGTTTTACCTTGACTAATACTTTTGTCATCTGAAAGGGCAGGACCGTTATCTTCAAGTTTGTTTTCTTGTACAGCAGGAAATGTAATTCCCATTTTCTTTAAACGCTCTATTATCGCTTTTGCATGAGCTATATATTCTGGAGTTCCCAAATTGTCTTCTATTTGTAATTGCAATTCATACCCCAAACTAACTCCATCTTTATTTATTTGCTTAGGGTTTGCTCCATAATCCAAAAAATACTCGACCAAATCAAGGTCTCTAACAATAGCTGCTGTAATGATAGGTGTATCTCCTAAATTATCGGGAACATTCAAATCTAAACCATGCTTCATCAAATATTTGATTCGCTCCATATCGCTTGCTCCACCAACAATAAGTTCGTGAATCGGTGAAAATGGGATAGTAGCGTTTACATCAGCACCGTATTCTATTAACAACTTTATATATTTTATATCCCAATCAGGATGACCACAAACAAAGGAAAGCGGCATTAACCTAAATGTACCCTCTTCCCGTTGAATATAATCGAGGTTATTCCCTTTAACCGGATGGTTTACAGAGGATAAAAGATTGGGGTCTGCCCCTAATTTTAGTAAGAGTTTTGCCATATCATACTTTTGTATATATATGGCATACATAAGGTAGGTAAATCCATATTTCCCGGGGGTATTTATATCAACTCTACCATTGTTAACCATTTCTTTTATCTCACTTTTATTTCCATAGTAGATATTTTCTGCCATAGATAATTCTGCGCCTCTTGAAAAATATTTTTCCGGCATATATTTAGACTTGTTCATATTACAACTTGTAAACATAAAGAAAATACAATATATTATCAAGGATTTCATAAATCTTTGTTTAAAAGTCACTTGTAACCACTAACACATCAGGATTGTTTTCCTTTTCGCTCTTAAGGGTATTCAACAGATTAGATTCTTTTAGAAAATGACCATCAATTATATTGGAATTGGTTTCAAGTCCAATTTTTTCTCCTGCTACTTGCGGCAAATTATCCCCTAACATCAGCCCACTACCTAAATAGGCAAGAAAGATATTGCCACTACTTACTAATAGAGGACCTAAAATACTTCGATTATTTTGTATCATATTTAAAGGGTCGTCTGTTGAGTAATATGCCTGTATTTGCCCCATGCTATTAGGACTCAATTCTTGGTCTTTCAATGTTTTAGGATGAAGTCCTGCTGCATTAAAGGTATAAGCATTGCATCCTGTAGTAGCAGAAGCAATAGAAGCAAGACCACCTCCTAATGAATGTCCTGTTATAACCAAATTTTCCTTTTTAATTTTATGTTGTAATTTACGAGCTAATTCTGTTGCTTTACGATATTGTCCTCTTTTTTTGTCATCCAGTCCAATTCCTTGCCGAATATCAGTAATCCAATCCTTTAAATTCTCAGTGCCTGCAAAAGCCAGTATATAAAGGTTTTCTTTTTCATTGTAATACAGACTCGCCTTAAATCCGGATTCATTTTCCCAACAACCTTCTTCTATTTTTATATCCTCTGTAGCTTCTTTCCATCCCTCGGGTAATTCAGCATTACTATCCTTTTTTTTATAACAGAAATCACTAATCATTAGGCAGTCGATTGCTAATTGAATCTTAGGCAGAACAATAGATACCATGCCGCCCAAAAGACAATTCAGTTTGGCATCAGGCATCAGAGCCATTTGGTTTTGGATTAACACACTGTTCTTTACGCTTGTCCATTTGCCCGGCTTGGTCAGACAGGCGCATATACATGGCATCAATGAGAGCAGTTTTCCGCTAATAGAACCGGTCAGGGCACTTGTCCCTACAGCAGCTATAATACCCCCTATGGCAGCTCCTCCCGTAAAAACAGCTCCGGCAGCAGCGGCAGCTCCGACAATAGCACCTACCATAGCTCCTGCGGAAACCATCTTCAAACAATAGAAATTGTTATCCATCCGGTCATTCATAGTTGCCACAAGTTTTCCATGTGCATAAACCGTTTTCTGGCTCTTTACCAGCATACGCTGCATACAAGTCCCTTCCGAACAAATAAGCCAGTTACCGTCGATTAAAAATTTACGTGCCATAATCTATTCTTTTGGAATTAAACTGAAAGTTACAGTCTTTTTGTGAACGAATCTGTCACTTGACTGCTCCTTTATACAAGCCTCTATTTTCTGAACCCTATGTTCAGAATTGAATATGTATTCTATGTCAATGGTAAAATCATAGTCAAATTCACTTTGCGTCAATGGTTTAATTTGTTTGTCGTAGGCTTTCTTCATCGCAGACTGATGATGAACGTAGCCTTTGCCGCAATAATGTTGCCTGTCTCTTTCTGAAACCGTTTTCCGCAAGTCAATATCTATAAGTTCTCCCTCGTTTAAAACGGAAGGAAGCTCTATCTCGAATTTGTTTTCTTCTCTATAGCGAACCAAAAATATGAGGTGTAGAAGAGATTGCATTAGCGTACCTTTACAGGCATAATAAGCGTAATCCAGTTTTTCTATCATTTTTTTGACCTGCTTGATTCCTTCGTATTCAGAAAGAAGTCCGTTTCTTACATTTTCCCATTTATCTTGGATTTCATTTATATTGACAACAGAAGAAAGGTACCCATAATTATCAATACATAAATGCAAATGCCGGAATATGGAGTTGAGCTGATTGAATAGTTTATACGTCGGGAGAACTTCCGGTGCATTGCTATGCGGAAGCTCAACGACATCAATAATAATATTCCGGTAACGTCTTTCATCATAGAAATAATGAACACTCCATTTTTGACAGGTTATTTCATCATAGAGTGGCTCACTATTGATTTCTGTAAGACTTGCAATTTCTATAGCATAGTCCAAAGTAATTTCTTTCACCGTCTTATCCATAAGGTCAAATTGATTGATGTATTTTCAAAAGTAATAAAAAGGACAGAAACGTAATCATCTTGATTCATGTTTTTCTGATTACCATGCTTAAAAACATCAAATCGCTACCTGGTGTTCATATTTAGTTCTTTACTTTACCTTGTAATTCTAATCAGACCTAAAAAAACAAGAGAATCTATTAGCCAATAACGTAGATAACAGATTCTCTTGTCAGATAAGGAGCATAAACTGTTGTATTACTAATCTTAGATAAGGAATAGTGTCAACAGATAATCCATGCACATTTACCAATAATCAACGGTTCTATTCTCAATGTATTCTTTGGGGGATGTTTGCTTTTTGCCGATATAGTTCATGTTTTCGTCATAGTCATCATATTCGATAGTGCAGCTGACTTTCCTTTCTGTCCAGTTCTTGTGCTTATCGAATTTGGTATAGGTATAACGATATGTGGCTGTTCCATCCTCCGGATGTTTTTGTACCATTGTTGCCGGGTATTTGCTGTCACCCACATAAGTGTATATCCGGGTAATGTAAGCCATGTGCGAAGAAAACTTATGACTGGTGATTCTATTGCTTTTATCAAACGTGTAAATTTGATCAAGTTCTGCATTGGTATTTGCATCCGGACAAATATCTGTCCGAAGACCGTCTTTGGATTCAATGCTTACCAAATGATCTTCCCAACCCTCGACCTTGTAGGAAGCGGCTGTAACGTATTGATAGGTTGCTCTGTCGCCAAATTCATCCTGCATAGCAACAAGGTTGCCGGCCTGGTCGAATTCGTATGATTCCTCATGGATTTTCACCGATTTTACCTTGCCGAACAAACCGTAAATATCCGTACCTTTATAGCGCAAATTACCCATTAAGGCAGACTCTTTATTTTTCTTATTTTCTTTTTCGGAAGCCACCGTCTTTTCATCCCAATAATCAATGCTTCGCGAGATTGTCAGGCTGGGAGTTTCGCCCGGCTTGACCGCAGAAGAACGGTCTTGATTAGAAGTAAATCCGTTTTTAAAAGCTTTATAATAGGTACGCAAGGCTGGAATATCATCTATGTTAGCAGGGAAAGTAACGGTGGCTTGCGTCCAGTTCCCTTTCTCATCATACACATATTCATAGGAAATGGTAAACTTCATATCATCCACTCTCCAGCTATTTCCTTTGTTCTTATATACACCTCCATTATAAGTCCAGGTAGCCAAATCGCCGTGCAAATTATAAGTAAAATTGCTGGTGCAAGTCAATGTTTCCGTACCTTGGTCAAATTTAACAGGAATGTTTTCTACAGCTTGCGTGCAGAGATGCCCTGCGTAAGTATAGCTTGTCACCGATTGTCCCAGTTTGTAACTGTTGATGCCTTTTAGAAACATATTTGAGGTATTGGGAGTCTCGAAGGACTCCAAGTGAGCAAGTGAATCGAACTGCATTTTATGAATCGTTACACCAGCTTCGTTGACCGTACCATTCTTATTTTCAGGCAGGATGGACTGCAAAGCTCCATTGGCATGATAAGCATACAAAAAAGTAGCCGTATCGTAATGTCCCCGTCCGTTCTTGTCACGACGTATTAGCCGGCCGATACTATTGTAGGTAAAACCGTCATCTTTTCTTCGGCGTTTGTAACGCCCGTCATCTACTGATTTGATTTGAATCAGGTTAGAACGATTGTCGTATTCATATGAAATCACGTCAAATCCGGTTGCTCCTACATTGAAGGAAGTACGCCGCTGCTCAGCCAAACGACCATTTGGCAAAAACTCGTATTGCGAACTACTTGTTACGCCCCATGCTGCATCATGGTATTTGTAGGTTATCAACTTCGGATAATTACGCAGTCCCATCTTTGCCCAATCCGTAGGATAGTTTACGAAATAAGGCATCAGATATTCTACATTCATATCCATTCTGATTGGTTCGAAATACACCTGCAAAGGCGTATAAGGCTGACTGTTTTCGCCGCTGTTACAGCTTGCCGCTCCTATAGCCAGCAAGCAGGACAGACTGATAGATTGAATGAATTGTAATGTTTTCATAGGTTGGCTTTCTGGGTCTATAGACTAAAAGTAACATAAACTGCCGATTGCACCCGTACAGGCTGTCCATCTTTGGTGCCGGGTGTCCATTTCTTCAAGGATTTCACCACTCGTATAGCCTCGGTGTTAAGATTGGCATGAACCTTTTTCACTGCCGTCACATCTGAAACCGAACCGTCTTTCTCCACTATAAAAGAAACAAGCACGTTGCCTTGAATCTTTTGCTGTTTGCACACCATAGGATAGCGGATACTTCGGGCAATTTCGGACTGTAAAGCCCCGGCTCCACCGGGATATTCAGGTTCCTGGTCCACCTCACTACTCTTATATATTTTGTTAGGGCTGACTTTTGGCTGTACAGGCTTCTGCTGTGGTTCTTCGTTCGATGTGGCCTTTGGCATGCCAAATCTTCTTTCGGAAGCATTTTTACCTGCTTCTTTCGGCTCTCTCAGTTCTTGCTGTAAAAGTCTTTGCAGTACCTCACTGGAAATAAAAAATCCATTGAACTGGGCTGGAGCATAGCCGGAAAAAGCCGAAACAACCTCAAAGCTGAACGGCTTCCCTTCTTCAATACGAGGAAAATAATAGGTTCCAGCCGTTTTTATCCGGTTGCCCGGCATCAGGTAAAACAGGTCTATCGGTTGGCTCCTGCTGGTTTTCTGAGCCATACCTTTTATCTGAAACTTATAACCTCCATTTGCCTGTCCTGTACAAATGATACTGGTCACATGCCAATACCGGTCCACACCGGCATCGCATTTAAACGGAACATTGACCGGATAGCTCTTAGGAGGAATAGAAAAACTTGTTTGTGCAAGGGCTTTATGTCCCATAAAGACTACCGCTAAGGTAATCAAACACAAGAAAATAGATAATCGTTTCATCAGTATATATGTTTAAAGTTATAATTCAAAGAAATGGCTAAATCATGATTTCGTAATAAAATGTGGCTGCCAGTTCATCCTCATTATAAGCATCTTTCCTGATACAGTCTTTTACATAATCATCTTTAGCAGGCATGGAAGGGTTAATCAGTTCCTTGGCAATGCGATTGTAACTGGACTCCTTGGAGTAAGACCCTTCCCATTCATTTTCGTATTTCATGCGGTATTTCCACATCTCACGTACACAATCAGGGACCTGGTTATATCCATCTATATAGTCTATCTTATGTCCATTTACCGTCAATTGGGTAATGTTGGTTTTAAGACCATATTCATCAAGTAATTCTTTTATTGGCAGGTCATTCACTTTGGATGCTTTAATATCAAAAGCATAATTGAAGCTCATCGAATTGTCCACTTCGATAGGGGAAGAGAACGGTTTGTCCACTGTCAACTGATTACGTCCCATCATGCTGCCTTGAAGTCCGTAGTATGCCTCGACCTTATCTACTTTCCCTTTTAAAGGTATCAGGCGTAACCGCACTTTGACATACCCCAGAAAAACATTTGACTTGTCCAAAATATCAACCAGCTCAATTTTCAGGTAGTTGTCGGTCTGATAATCTTCTAAAAAATGTTGCCAATGATGATCTATTGAATCAACCTTTGCGTTGACAGAGCCATATTTTCTTTCCCATTCTGCTCCATATCGTTCTTCTTGCTTATCCAATTCCGTAGTATTTAAACACACAGAAAGAAAGTCTTTCAGACGCTTGTAACTTAAATCATCCATAGTGGCTTTTTCAGAAGCAGTCAGTGGAGAATGACGTTTTTCCAATGCGTCAAGCATGGAGAAGATCATACCGTATTCAATATCTTTCTTTATCAATTCATTCCGCTCTTCCAAAGACAGCGGCTCAGAAATGGATTTGTTCTCATTTCCGCATGAAGTCATCACCAGACTCCAAACGCCCAATACCAGTACGATGCGGTATGTGGACAATATTCCCTTGTCAGTTTTCATACTGCTATAATTTAAAAGTGATAGGTAACGTAAATTCCACATTCACAGGTTTACCGTCCTGTGTGCCGGGAGTCCAGCGAGGCATGGACTTGACCAATCGAACAGCCTCTTTATCCAGATTTGTATCGACCGACTTGGTAACTCGGACATTTCCGATTGAACCGTCGCTCTTGACTGTAAATTTAACCATCACTTTGCCTTGTATTTTCAGTTCCTTACAAACAGTCGGATACTTCAGATTATCCGAAATAAATTTCACCAATGCGTTGATTCCTCCGGGAAATTCCGGAGCCACCTCCCGCTTGTTTTGAAAAACTTCAGCCAGCACAGATGAGTTTACTATGGCTCTTGATTCATCTGCTATTTGTGCAGCCAAACAGTCCCCGATTAGCAGCGTCGATAATATACTGCTTAAAATAAAATACTTTTTCATACGGTTTTATTATTTAGTTGTCAATACGTTATACAAAATTCGTCTTGCCGGTTCATTTTCGGTAAAATCCGGAACTGTCACGTCCCCATTTACCGCCAAATTGATCGGTGTAGTCGCACTCGCTATAAGGAGAATCTTGTGTAAGATTATACACAGTACCGGATTCGGTAAAACTTACTGTTTTCAAGCCTCCTGAACTACTTGACGATGAACTGCTCCAAGATTCTGTTGCACCCTTGTGCAAGTCTTTAAAGCCCAAAACGCCCATGACAAGACCTATTCCGTTGCCTATTCTGAATCCCCATTGAGCCATATTCCACATCGTATCAGATTCTATCCATCCAAGCCAATCAAGAATAAATCCTATAACCAATCCAATACCACCCACTATCAATCCAACAAAGAGCATCAATGCTACGAATTGCAGGAGAATCTTAATAAGGTAAATGGCTATACCTATAACCAAAATCCATTTCAGTGCTGTAAACCAAACAGACTCACCTTCGGAATCGAACAGCCAGGAAGTCAAATCCCATGATTCTTCTTTGGCAGAAGCGCCTGTTGCGCCAGTATCAGTTACGGCTTCCAGATAGGATGCACTGACATAACCTTGCCAGCCGTTATAATTGAAATTAGCCCATCCGTTTTCAATGGAAATAACATCAATCACATTATCTTGGGAAAGTTGCCCTAATACCTCTCCGTTCTTGTTGGCAGAAGCTCGTACATTAAGACCATTGGGGGCAGTCACCCGGTAATAATCAGCAAAGGATTGCGTACAAAGGAAAAAACTAAAGATAAGAAAAACGAACCATTTAGCATGGTCTCTGCAAACGAACAACTCTTTCAGCATACAGATACTTTGCTGAGTTACATATCTGTTCATCATATACAACAGGACTCTTGCAGTCCCACAGAGCCTACTTAATTAAAACACGAAGCGTGGAACTGCAAATGCCACACTCTAAATTGAAGGTCGTAGGAAACCTGAGATACAGATATGGTAATAGCAGCCCACGCTATAGCGTGAGAACCACTATGCTATCCCTTGTATCTCTTTTGAAAATTTCCTACGTTTTCAATTTACAAGATAAGCATAACGCTTCTTTCTAAATCTAATATGTCTTGGGAAGAGTTGCCTCAATCCACGCACAAAAATAGTGATTATGTTTGAAATAGAAGAAGATATAATAAAAAAAACTGTTCTTTTTTTTGCTTGTGCTTGCAAGATTAAAAATTATGCTTTATTTTTGCAGTAACAAATCCCGCCCGCTTCCCGTAAGATTAGCGTACCCAGCGGGACATTTTTTTATCTATGGGAGTCAGATATACGAATCAAGCCATAACCACTGAACAGCAAATTGAAATTCTCAAAGAGAGGGGTTTGCATATTGATGATATAAAACAGGCCATTGATGTTTTGGATACCATCAGCTATTTTCGTCTTGCAGGTTATTGGAAACACTTTGAAATAGATCATTTTACACACCAATTTAGAGCAGGCAGTTGCTTTTCTGATATAGTAAAATTATATTCTTTTGATAAGGAGCTTCGGGCTTTATTGTTTACTGCCATTCAAACAATTGAAGTTTCTGTACGCACAAAAATAATCAAGCACTTTGCTCTTGAATTTGGCGCATTTTGGTTTATGGATAAAAGCTATGCGACCAATGAAGTACGTTTTGCTGCAAATTTAGCTGTCATCCGTAAAGAGGTATCACGTTCTCATGATGATTTCATTATTGAGCATTTTCGCAAATATAGTGAACCAGAACTGCCTCCTGTGTGGAAAACATTGGAAGTAATCTCAATGGGTACACTTTCCAAACTTTATTCTAATTTTTCGGATGCCAGTGCAAAACATGCTGTAGCAAGAGAATTTGGTTTGAATCATCACAAGTTCTTGCGAAGTTGGCTGGAATGTCTTGCTGTACTTCGTAATTGCTGCGCTCATCATTCAAGACTGTCAAACCGGGTTTTTCCAGTGAAGCCCAAAATGCCGGAACGTATGCCTAATACATGGATTGCAAATTTTTCATTTCGAGAGCAGACTCTATATCCACAGTTGTGCTACGTGGCATATTGGCTCAACTCCATTACATCTGGCAACACTTTTATTGCTGATTTCAAGCAACTTTTAGCAAAATATCCTTCAGTAAACACTCGTTTGTTAGGTTTTCCTTGCAATTGGGAACAAGAACCTTTATGGAGATAAGGATTTATTTCTTCCCAGAAAGCCGAAATTCTGTATTATCACCTATATAGACATTTATCTCCTTATGTCAGATGCAAAGATAGCCTGCCTCTGTGGAATGGGAAAAGGTCAAGCGGCATACCGTTTAGGGCTGTTTCTTCCTCCTTCGGAGAGTAAACAGCCCTAAAACCTTTTCTCATCCATCGGCATGGCTTAGTGTTGCATCGGGCAACGGAGACAAACGACCGACGAAATAGTAGGTTACAGAATAAAGAGGAACGAGAATAACTAACCTTAATTCAAAAAAGAATGACACACTTTTTTGTTTTAATTTCGGGAATTCTCATTTTGCAAAGCAAAGATAAATTGGGCAAGCGGCAGACTGCACTCCCTCTAAAATAATAGATTTGGCTATACTTTCCCTTGCTTTATCTTTCGCATCTGCACATTGGGATAAGATGACGAACAAGAAGAACGAATAGTGACAAAACAAAATATGACCTTTTGATGACTTAGAGAGTGGGTTAAATAGAAGTAGAACATCGAAATCAAATTGATTTGAAAAGAAGAAAATGCCTATATAGAGGCTCTCAATAGGTTAAGAAATAATAAAAGCGTTAAATCTTCTCGTTTTAGAATGTTCCTTTAAATATTATGACCGTATTTCAGACTTATTGTTTACAAAGTATTGAGTAACAACTGTTTGTAAATACAGTACTTTACTTCACACACAAATAAAATTGTCAAAATAGAAAAGATTTAAAATATGCTTTCA
>ERZ1694968.453-NODE-453-length-20149-cov-7.670698_pt1 | contig 20149 bp, 9 predicted proteins | sample MGYA00581610_ERZ1694968 | MGnify/ENA primary metagenome ERZ1694968 (study PRJEB42213, sample SAMN07424363) | human gut metagenome | biome: ENVO:00009003; feature: ENVO:2100002; material: ENVO:00002003 | host: Homo sapiens | place: USA | collected 2014 ... | reverse complement strand
GCAGCGTCAGATGTGTATAAGAGACAGCTCCTGAGCCTGTACCGCCACAGGTAATAAGCCTACGCAAATTACAAATAGTAATAATAGTTTAGCCATATATCAATCTCTGTTAGTTAGTTTATTTTAATGAAAAGCATGATCTTTCGGAAAGTCCTTTCCTTCCCAAGCCTTTTTACTGGTCCAATCTTCAGCAGGAGATGTCCAGAATGTATGGTCGGCGGGAAGTCCGAGCGGCAGGAAAGCAAGTGATGCCATATATAGACTGCCATTGTTCGTATACCAGTCGGAAATATTCGGCTGCTTGCCATTGAATCCTAAAGTTAAAAATCCCTTTTCATTGAAGTTACGGTCATCACCAAACATTCTTTTAATAACTGCCGTCATAGCTGCACGAACTTGTCCATCCGGTAATTCCTTGGGCAGCCATCCTCTCCATGCCAATAAAGCTAAAGGCTGCAAAGTTCCTGTACGATAAGTGATAGAACGACCGAAAACCGGAAGCGCCCCTTCCGGAGAGATAAACCGTTCCAAAATCATTCCGAAACGCTGCATCCGTTTCTTTGCACGGTTATAGTCACAATCCGGTGCGTTCCAAATCTTACTTTTACCAGCATTTGTCATGATTTCCAAAGGTTCTATATACATCGGATGCAAAACAAAACTATTATAATAGTCAAAAGCAAAACCCGGACCATCGGAGTACCAACCATCGCCTACGTACCACTCTTCTACTTTACGCAAAGCGGAAACTATGCGGTAAGTATCACTTGGAGCGCCTGCTTTACGCAAGAATGCTTCGACCGTAGCAGAAAACAACAACCAATTTGTGTAAGGCGGATCTACTCGGCGAAGTTGTGTAAACTCAGCTATATAACGTTGTTTCGTAACACTATCTAAAGGAATCCATAAAGCATCATAGCCTCTTATAAAACTCTCTGCAATATAGGCTGCGTCAACCAACGTTTGCCCTTCTTTTCTCCACAAAAGATAATCGGGACTTTCGGGGTCAACAGCCTGTACGTAACTTTTCAAAGCCCATTCACGCAATTGTTTTCGTTGAATGCTTTCTGCCGTATCATCGTCCGGCAAAGAAATCCAAGGAGCTAACCCAGCCATTAATCGACCAAAGCACTCCATATAGGTTACTTTCTTGTTTCGCCCATCCCATGTAGGACTGACTTCTACCAGCATATTCTGTTGCAGCTTCCCTTCACTCAGATTACTAAGTACCGGAGCAGCCATTCGGTACAACACCCCCGCCCATAATTCACGGTCAGTCGGTTCCTTTACTTGTTTCTTCTTTTTTGCCAATAAGTCCTGTGACGGAATCAGCAAGATTGCGATCAGCAATAGTAATGTACAATGTTTATTCAATCTCATGATATTATTTAGGATTTTCGTACGCAAAGATACTTTATACTCATAAGAGTAAGGTTCAATTTTATATCAAAAAAGGGATACAAAACAACCATTTTTCATACAAAAGCTGTAATATATGCGAGTTTAATCAGGTTTCCACCTATCCACCCATTCTATAAAAGGTATTCCTTTCTCATCAAACCGGACAGGTAGCCAAATGTAACGAGAGTCAGCCAAACTTTCCGGCCTCCAACTATCTGCCATAAAAATAAATTGTTTTTCAGTCCCTTGCAAAGGGAGCACATACGTGCTCTGCCCTCCGAAAGTTTTATCCGCATTCTCTCCGACACAAGGATTTGGTAGTTGTTTCCATTCCCCTAAAATCGAAGTAGCAGTCAACAAACGAGCTTTATTAGGTTCCCAACCCGTACAGCCGGAAGTTATCATCCAGTAGATTCCGTCTTTTTTAAAAATAGCAGGAGCTTCATTATGTCCACCTGGAAAAATACGTATATACTTGCCTGTATGACTAAGATAATCATCAGACAATTCTGCAATCTGCAATGTCAGATTGTCTTCCGAAGAATAAATATGATAAGCTTTTCCATCATCATCCACAAACAAAGTCATATCACGGGACATTTGTCCTCCTTCCAAATCTCTTTTCACAAACATTCCCTTTTCAACTGCATCATACCATTCCGGAGTCCACCATTTTTCATATTCTGAAAGATTCCATTTGATCCGTTTTTCTTTCTTCGTCATATTCAATGGATAGATACTCGAATTTACACGAGCCGAACGAATAAAACAATAAGGTCCAGTTGGTGAGTCACTGACAGCGACGGCAGCACGGGCCGGTCCATACCCCCGGCCTTTCAATTCCAGATGAAACCACATTACGAATTTTCCGGTCTGCTTATTATAAATAACTTTCGGGCGTTCCATGATGCACCCTTTTTCAATATCACTTCCTTTTGCTTCAGATATGGGTAACACCACTCCTTCATAGTTCCAGTTCAACAAATCAGTAGATGAATAACAATTGATCCCTTTTTCGGTCACAAAGCCCGATTCGGGACGATGTTCACCGAACCAATAATATTTTCCTTCATGATACAAAACGCCTCCACCATGAGCATTAATCACATTTCCCTCCGTATCTCTCCAAACCTTACCAGAAACAATTTTTTTCTCTTTCTGATAAACCCGCACATAATCTATTTCATACTTCATCGGCAAAGCACTCTCATCAATCGGACCACCATTGATACCACCAATAGCCAAATTCAACAAAAGATATTGCGGTTTCGTAAAAGGATTCGTCCTCTTGCCGATACTTCCGTTTACAGTATCCTTTAAAGGAATCTCATTCAACAGTTCATCATCCAAATAGAGTTTGATAACTTCTTCATCCCAATCCATCCGCCAAATGTGAAATTTGGAAGCCCATTCCGGATCTTTCTCCGTAAAATGGATATAGGGTGTGGCCTTACTATTCCATTTAGCCCCCCATTGCTTGTCCGTGCCCCACGCAGCATTTGCCAAAATATGAGGAACTCCTTTGATTTGGTAATATTCCATAATATCTATCTCTCCACATGAAGGCCACTCCATATTACTACCCAATGTCCAAATAGCCGGCCATGCACCTTTCGCCACCGGTATGCGGGCACGTACTTCAAAACGCCCATAGAGAAACTCCTTCTTTCCGGCAGTCGTCACCGATGAAGAAGTATATTCTATAAATTCCCGTTCTTTACGCCAATCGTTACTACCGGGTATGTAAAGAGGATTCTGACGATTCCGCTCTTTCCGAGCTTCGATGACAAGGAAGCCTCCTTTACAAACTGCATTGTCCGGCTGATACCATTGAGCCTCCTCATTGCGGACATAACCCTGTTCATAGTTCCATACGGAAGGGGATAATCTCCCCTCCGTATTAAACTCATCGCTCCAGACCAGCCTCCAATCGTCATTCCGCGCAGTTGCGAGCAAAGGCAAGGTCGTCAGTAACAGCAATATAACTGAATAATTTTTCAAATATACCATTGCTTAATCCTATCGTTTATTCAAACTGATAAACACGAACATAATCCACATGATATTCAAGCGGGAACTTAGACAAGTCCGGTTCACCTCCATTGGATCCCAAAGCCAGATTCAACCAGATACATTGTCCGAATCCTTCATCATTCTCTTTACCCGCGTTATTACCTTCATCAAGATATGGATTACGATATGATCCTCTCCACCAATCATCCAGTCCACCAGATCCATTTCCTGTAGTCGCTTTCAAATCCTTAATTTCATTCATCAATTCGTCATCCAAATAAAGTCTCAAGGTATTCTCGTCCTCATCCAGGCACCAGTCCATACGCCAAATATGATACTTCTTCCCCCAATCTTTATCTTTCGCTATAAATTCAGCAACCGGCCTGTTATAAGACTGCCATTTGCCGTTCCAACGGGTGTCCGATCCCCAACAAACATTGGCGTGTACGCTCGGCTTTCCATTTACCAGATAATATTCAAGCAAATCAATTTCGCCTCCCAGCGGCCATTCCCAGCACCAACTGTCAGTGCTTCCACCAGTCGTCCAGATAGCCGGCCATGCTCCCATTGCCGTAGGAATCTTGGCTCTGACGAGCATTCGTCCTTTCCGGAATCTATAATCTTTTGTAATCAGGCAGCTCGAAGTATACTCAGCATATTCACGATTCTTTTTCCAGTCGCTACTTCCAGCTTCATAATTCGTATTCTTTACCCGTTCCTCTTTTCCTGTAATTATCAATGCCCCGTCTTTACAAATAGCATTTTCTTTCTGATACCATTGCAATTCCTGATTACGTTGGAAGCCTTCTTCCCAACGCCATACATTCCAGTCCGGTTCTCCCGTTCCATTAAATTCATCATGAAACTTCAAAACCAGTCCTTCTTCCGTCGTTTCCGGTGCATCATTGGGATCAGGCACATATTCCGGTCCTTTTTCATCTTCAGCCGATTCTACATAGGTCACATTGAAAAGTAACATCAACGTATTTGTTTTAGAATTAATTCCATAAGAGGATGAGCCCTCAATCGCTAACGGAAGTACATACAACAAATTCCTCTCCGCTTCCTGGCAAGCTGCAACCAGTTCACTAGAATAGACTGTTACTGATACGGCATCCGATTTTGTTTCACCAGCTTGTAGCGTTAATGTCTGAGAAGATAAATGATAATAGGACTCCGGAAGTAATTCCGCACCGTCATATTTTGCATAAATGCCTCCTTCCGCCACCTTAGCTAGCACTTTATTCAATGTATCTTTATTCACAACCAAGCTAACTTTAGCTTCTTGTCCGGCTGTGCGTCCTTGATAAAGAGACAAGCTCAACTTATAAGTAAAGTTTTTAACAGGCGTTTCATCCTCACTTTGCCGTAAATCCGTAGTCACGTTACATTCCGCACCATCCCACACTTCACGGGCTTGCGTCAGATTCAACAAATTCAGATCTAGTTGACCTTCATAACTAAAATCTTTATCATCGTCACAGCCATATACTCCACCGATGAGGGTGGCCGCCATACAGGCGACCATCCATATTTTATTCATTTTCATCATAAGTCTCATTTTAAATTAATCCAAAGGAACTGTTTCCGGGTCATACTTTTCAATATCCGCATCAAAAAAGGCAATCTCCCCTATATGAAAATATTTCTTGTTCAACGAACTTGTCAATACATTGAAACGGAAATATTTAAACTTCTTACCCGGCATTACAAAATCAGAAGCGTATTTTGTCTGACGTGTTGTGGGCAATCCACTCAAAGTAGAAACAGTTTCCCAATGTTCACCATCCGTACTAATCTGTAATTCCGCAGAAGTAGGGAATCCATCCGTGTTACCTGTATCCCGCGTATAATACTCGAATGCAAAATTTTCATGTTCTTCCTTTAAATCGATCTGTATATAATGCGGCAGGTCAACTTGCGGAGAATGCCAGTTGGTGTGAAAAAAAGAGGGATCCGCCGTTTTACCATCTATCAAACGGTCAAAATACCCTTCAGACGCGTCCGGATAATTACAAGATAATTGGTCTACTATCAGACTGACCTGTGTACGGGATTTCTCCGTATACGATGCCGGCATCGCTCCCGACCGTGCTTTCAATTCCTGAACCGCTCCTGCTTCATGAGCCGCATTAAAGGTCTGCAAATAAAAAGTATAGTCTCCGAAACGAGCACGAGTATTTTCTATCAACATTTCCGTTGTTCCTTTAGAAGCAATCTTACAGATATTTTTCTTTTGTAAAGGGTCATAATAGCGAATCTGCATATAAGCGTAATCTCCTTCCGGTGCTTTCCAAGTCAGTTTAATCTGTCCCGGCAAAGCCTCCGACACGACCGTAGAAAGTTCAACGGCAGCAGGACTTCCTCCCCCCGATGTTTCAAATTCTTCAAAATTCTTATCACAGCCAACCAGTCCTAAAAGCGCAAAGGCTGCAATCATATATTTAACATTCAACTTCATAGCTTTTATCTTTTATCATTAATAAAACTTACCAACCCGGATTCTGGCTCAGATTCGGATTCTTACGCATTTCCGAAGCCGGAATCGGAAAGAAATACATTTTATCATCCCAAACCAATGATTTATTTGTCCGCTCATAGAGGAAGTTTCCATCCTCTTTTTGGGTAATCTGCATACGCCCGATTTTAGTGAAGCCACCTTCTTTCCAACGGCGAACATCCCAGAAACGATGTTGTTCGAAAGCCAATTCTACCATTCTTTCTTTTTTATATCGTTCCCAAAATTCAGTGTTAGAAATATTATCCGGGAAATCCGGCATTTGTACATCCGAACGCTGACGCACCTTATTGATTGCAGCACAAGCAGACATCCTGAATTCGTTGTCCGTAGCACCGGCCGCTCCCAAATAACGGTAGATTGCCTCTGCATAATTCAGATAAAATTCTCCCAGACGGAAAATAACCCAGTTATGCCGTTTGCCTCCACTGCCACTTTCCGCACTGATGTCGGTAGACGCATCCAAATACTTCTTCAAATAATAACCGGTCGGTGTTGCATAAGGAAGAGGCAGACCATTCTTACCGCCAATAAATGTTTCCAACGGATTCGGATTCGTATTCGGCCATTTGTCACCATTACATGCGATAGTCATGCCGAAACGCGGATCTTTATCTCCATTATCCTTAGATTCGTAAGCATCCACCAATGTTTGTGTCGGGCAATTACCGGAACTGGCATTCTCCATACCAACCGGGAAATTAGTATATTCCGGACTACTTGTATCTCCAATACGACGAACGAAAATCATTTCAGAAGCTTGATAATTATCCGTACCCCAAATATCCGTATATTTTCCAAGCCGGATACCGTTAGCCGTACAATAATCAATAACAGCTTTATTGGCCACAGCAGCTTCACGCCATAAATTCCGGTCTTCACCACCACTGAACAGTTTGCTTGCTCTATATAATGCGGCACGGGCTTTTAATGCCAAAGCCGTTCCCTGCGTGACACGACCGGCCTCCGGGTTGGAACCACCTGCAGCATCATTATCCAAAGCGGAATAAGAAACGGGTAACTCAGGCGCCACTTCCTCACATTCACTAATAATAAAATCAAAGACTTCCGACGCCGGAGTACGTGAAAGAGAATTAGCTTCTTTCTCTGTCAACACATTCACCGTAAAAGGCACATCCCCATACGCACGCACCAACAAGAAATAGTAATACGCACGTAGCAGACGAACTTCATACTGATAACGATTAAACCGGTTCATCTGAGCCTCATAATCCTGCGCATAGCGTAAATCATAAAAATCAAGGTCTTTACTTTCTTCCAGAAAGTAATTAGCGGCACGAATACCCGAATAATACCCCCACAGAGATTTAGGGTTCAATGCACTCCAAGCACCATTTGTATAGTCGAGAACAGATGAATAAGTAACAGCCATTTCTGCTTCATCACAAGCGGAAGCCAATGACTGATAGCTTGGCAAGTCGGAATCCAGATAACTATAGATATTATTCACAAATCCTGCCGTACGGGAAAAATCCGAAAAGACATAATCCTTGTCGTATGACGTGTATTCATGATAATCCATCTTATCGTTGCAAGCTGACACCACCGCTATACAAGCTATTCCTAGGCATATATTTTTCAATTTCATAGTTTCTTTCTTTTTATAGCGTTAAACGTTAAAATCCTACTGACAAACCAACATGAATAGATCGGGTAGCAGGATAAGAGTTATTCATCGCTTCCGGATCCAATTGGTCAATACTATCGAAGCAAAGTAAATCAACCCCTCTTACATATACTTTCGCATTCTTTACCCAAAACCTGTTCAACCAGGATGAAGGAAGCTTGTAGTACACCTCACAATTACGCAACTTCAAAAAAGAACGATCTGCCAACCATAAAGAGCTTGTCTGCAGATTGTTGTCAACAGTTTCCGTCGTCAACCTTGGGAAACGAGCGTTCGGAGTTTCCGGTGTCCAACGATTCCGGTAAACATAATTAGAAATTGTCGTATTATCCACCAATGGACGATAGTAAGTTCCCGACAAGATTGCCGTATAATTTCCCACTCCTTGGAATTGTGCACTAAAACCTAATCCCTTCCATTCCAAACCAAGACTGAACGAATAATAAATTTCAGGACATGTACTATTGTATCCCATAGCTACTCTATCATCCGAATTAATTACTTTATCACCATTCATGTCCTTGTATTTAATATCTCCGGCCTTTACCGGTCCAAACTGCTGTGGCAAGCTATTATCTATATCTGCCTGATCTACAAAATATCCAATAGCCTGCAATCCAAAGATTTGTCCTACCGGATTGCCCGTAGAGCGCGTATAGTCGTAAGCTGCCGGTTCTTCTAGCATTTCTATAATTTTACTTCGATTGTAAGTGAACGTTCCTCCCAAATTTAATTCCACATTACCCATCTTCTTATAGTAATTGGCGCCGATTTCCGTGCCCCAACTATCTACGATACCCGCATTTACATAAGAACCGGATGCACCCAACACCGCCGAGTTCTGTCCGTCTGAACTGACCCAAATATCAGAACGTCTTTCATAAAAGCCATCCACTGTCAAAGTCAATCCCTTGAACAAGGTAGCATCCACACCCGCATTATACTTATAAGCTTTTTCTGTGGTTCCGTTAACAGATGCCAGACGACCTTCATGCCAGCCTCCGTCACCACCGAAATTATTATTTATCGGATAGCCATTACCGCCACCTACCGTCTCATTCCAATAGCCGTTACCGGGAATATTATCCGTATTCAACATACCGAAGGAAGCCCGCAGTTTCAGGAAATCCACCACATTCTGGCTTTGCATAAACTTCTCATTAGAAATAAGCCATGCCAGCCCAACTGTAGGAGATACATTCCAGCGATGATCGGGCGCCAATAAGTTGGAGGCAGAAGCCATCAATGTAAAATCTGCAAAATAACGGTTCTTAAAGCCATAATGAGTATACCAACCCGCATTCTGACGGTAGAACGTATTATTGATCCCTTTAGCATTATCATATTTATAGGTATAAAGTAACATGGAATACAGACTGTGTACACCAAACTGACGTTGCCAATCGACATTCATTTGGAAGTTAAAGGCGCGATATTGCCAGTCAAGTTTGCTGTCACCCGACATTTCCGTATCTTTTCCTCCCGTTATTTCCTCACCAGCTATCGGCAATCCGTTTTCCCAGGAAGCGACCGATGCCATACCATATTTATATCCTTTTGTGTGATTCTCCCAGTAAGAAGCGAGATTGTCATATCCTATACGGACAGAAGCTCCTAACCCCTTGGTTAAAGAAGACAAATCCTGCCGTAAAGACATATCAGCATATAATCCACGAGTATGTCCTTTTGAGTATGCGCGCCCTTCAGTCAACGCTACCGGATTCCAGTTCTCACCCCAAGTAGTATTTCCTCCCCACAAACCACTTTCCGTACGGATAGGGAAAGCCGCTGAAGGTAATTGATACAGTTTGCTTATCAAATTATCGCTGCCCATACCCGGACGACTGAATTCATTCAAAATCCCCATGATATTGGCCTGCATCTTTGTTTTCGGTGACAAATCAATATCCAGATTGGTACGGAAGTTAGCTTTTGAATACTTTTCCTGAGTGGAATAGTCAGCATTCGTATCAAAGTTTTTGATAAATCCACGGTTATTCTGCAAATTCATCATTGTATAATAACGCATCTTGGTAGATCCGCCGCGAAAACTTAATGTTGCGATATCTGACGCCCCACGATCACGAAAAACTTCTTCCCACCAGTTTACATTCGGATAAAGATAAGGAGAAGTGCCATTCTTAAACGCATTCAATTCATTTTGCGAATATCGCACCTGCTTGCCATCATTTGTCAATGCTTCATTTAAGGCAGAAGCATACGTATAGGCATCCGCCAATTCCGGCTTGCGCGTCATATAATTGAAAGCATGGTCATAAGAAAAATTAATCTCACGAGTATCGTATTTACCACGTTTTGTCACAATATTGACTACGCCATTCACTCCCCTATAGCCATAGAGAGCCAACGCGGCCGCATCACGAAGTACACTAACAGATTCCACTTCTTCCGGAGTAATATATTTTAAAGCCTGCCAGTTATTATCCCGTTCAAGTCCGTCCACGACCAACAAGATGCCATTATTACCATTCAGTGTCTTCAGGCCGCGAATATACATCGACGGCATCTGCTCCCATACCACACCGGTACTTTGCATGGTAGTCAGTCCCAGCACATTGCCATATAATGAATTTCCGATTGAAAAAGCCGAACTTTTATCTATATTCTCTGCATATACAGTAGATACGGCACCAGTAGACTCCGCATTCGTTTGCTGCAATCCAAATCCGTAATTTACTTTCTCTGAAGAGTAATCCATGACAACCGTCAATTCCGAACCGTTTTCTATTTTCACCACCTTCATTGCATCATCACCAGTCTGTACTTTCAAACGGCTTCCTTTCACAGCAGTGATTTCAAAACGTCCATTTTTATCTGTAGCCACCCGCACCAATGGGTTCTCTTCAACCGAAACCAAGGCTCCCGCTACCGGCTTCCCTTTTTCATCAAGAACTCTTCCGGTTACATTATCTTCACTTTGTGCCCAGCCGTTCAAGGTGACGCAAGCGAATATCGCTAAAGCTAGTATCTTATATTTTTTCATTTTATTCTATGATTAATCGTAGTTATTCCACATTAATTCCAACCAGGATTTTGAGTCAATCCGTATTTCTTGTTCACCTCTGACGGTGGGAATGCTGACAAATACCACTTCGGACTAAAATTACTCCACCATGCACGGGAAGGATTCACTAGCGGAAACGCTTCATGAGTGAATTTCGTTGGTTTAGGATAAATACTGCTGTTTCCGGTACTTCCGGACCAAGGCGTATTTCCTCCCCCATCATTTCTATAAATCTTCAATCCATGGAGTTGTTTTCTAAAAAGATCTTCTCTTTTATATCGTGTCATGTCAAACAGACGTACATCTTCCAAGCCTAATTCGCAAGCACGTTCTCTGAGGATCTCTTCCAGCAAGGCATCAGCGTCAGTCGTCAGATTCTTGCCGGGATTGCAAACCGCCAAGTCTCCTAAACCAACACGGGCACGTACTTTATTTACTTGCTCAATAGCACCTGGCAGATCATTCTTCGATTTAAGCAAAGCCTCCGCATAAATCAGATACATTTCTGCCAGACGCAGATATGGCCATTGCAGATATTTATCTTTCAGAGAATTGACACCTTCCTTATAGAACTTGTAACATCCGAATCCGGTAGCATATTTGCCTGTCTCTTTCTCTGTATCATTAATATTGTCACGTCCTCCAATCCATAATTCGGCAGCATGATCTCCAAACTGTGTTCCATTCACCAGCATCGTTTCATACAACCGTGGGTCACGAATCGGTTTATTGTAATCATTATCCGTATAAAACAAGTCTGTAGCAGTATTCAACTGGAAAGGTTCGCCATTACTCATTGGAAACATCTCCATAAATTCCAGTGTGGGGGTCAATCCACCCGTAATAACTGTACCATTTCCGCTATTGACAAAAATATACTGCCATTCATCCCATGAATTAAATTTACCGAAACGGGAAATATGCGTAGAAATCAACAGTTCTTTATTATTCTCACGGGTAAAATAGGCCTTATTATACGCATCTCTGTAACCTTTTGCCGTAGCTTCCGTTGCCTGTGTCAGTTCATAATACCCTCTTGATTGAAGTTCTGTAAAGAAATCAACACAAGCCTGCAAACACTGGTCCCATAACTCCGGTTTGTAAGCACCATACCACACCTGATGATTAGTCACAGCATCTTGCGGCGGCTCCGTACAATAGGGGACATTGTCATTAAACAATGGGCTGGCTGCAAACAAAAGAATCTTACACTTGAGCCCCATAGCAGCTGCTTTGGTAAAGCGTCCTTGCCAATTCGTGTCATCCGTACCTAAGTCCCACGGAAGTTGAGGAGTAGCAGCAGCCTCATCTAAAAGATTAATCATGTAATTCACCGTTTCTTCCACCGTAGCGCGAGGCAATTCATAAGAAGGCTGCACGTCATAGGTTTCCTTTATTAACGGAAGCCCTCCAAAGTGGCGAAACAAATCAAAATAACGAGATGCTACAATCACTTTAGCTTCTGCCGCCAAACGTTTTTTCTCCGCATCTTCCATATCCGGAACCCGCTCTACATTCTCCACAAAAAGTAATGCAGCACGAATCGCCTCCCAACAATTCTCTTTAGTATAACCAAAGCGCGTATCATCGCTACTATCCTCATCACCTGCCTTATAAGAGCCTGAATAGTATTTCCGGTTAATTCCATTCCAATCCGTGTGGCTATGCCAGCAATCGGACATCATTTCAAAGATTCCTGTGTTCATTTTCCCCTCCACCGTATTCCAATATACAGGGAGCGCGTAATAAAGTTTACTATAAGTATTCCACAGGAAAGCACGAGCGTACGTAGCTTTTCCGAAGATTGTATCTTGCGTTACCGCTACCCCCGGAGCCTTTTCTAAAAAGCTATCTCCAAATTTCACTTGATCGACACAAGAAGAGGAAAACAAAGCTACTCCTGCCAATGTCGCTATAAACCATTTACTTAAATGTTTCATCATATTATTCATAAAGTATTAGAATCCAAGTTTCAATCCAATATTAAATACACGTGTCAAAGGATAATTAGGGCGGGAGCTCTGACGAGATTCCGGGTCTCCCCATTTGAATCCGGTAATAGTAATCAAATTATATCCATTTACATACAACCGGCAATTATCCATCTTCAGTTTCTTCATGAAAGGGAAATTGAAATTATAACCTATTTCCACACTTTTCAGACGCAAATAGCTGGCATTAATCAAATACAAGTCAGACCCTGCATAATTATTGGAAGCATGCAAACTAGAAGTACGCGGGAATTTAGCAGTGAATGTATCAGCCGATGAACGCCACGTTGTATCATACTGATAAAGCAACAATCCTTTTTCATTTGTGTCACCCAACGGACGTCTGAATTCGTCTAACATCCGATCCACATTCCAAGCTCCTGTCCATTGCATGGAAAAATCAAAATTCTTCCAACTGAATCCGGTATTCAATCCGGCAGTGTATTCCGGCATATCGGTATACCCTATATCGCGCGTAGCATCATTGGAATTTATTTCACCATCGGCATTCAAATCCACATAAACGCAATCACCCGGCACCAATGTAATACCATGATTAGCTATCGGACGTCCAAACTCCTCTTGATAACGCATATCTGCCGTTTCATCATAGAACCCCCAAAACTTATACATCGAACGGGAACCTATTCTACGTCCAGTCTCATACATCCAAGGCTCATTTTGATCTACCTCATTCTTATAGACAATTTTATTCCTTGAGAAAGAAATATTAAAGTTTGCCCAATATCTGAAATCATTTTTCAGAGTTTCGTTCCATTTCAACTGTACTTCAAATCCTCTATTCAATGTCTCCCCAACGTTAACAGAAGGAAGTGACATACCTAGAATTGCCGGCAAATAATCGGGTTTAGATAAAATATCACTACGATCTTCCCTAAAGTAATCTAAAGAAACCGTCAAACGTTCTGCCAGGAAGGTGGCATCCACTCCATAATTCTGCTTTACTGCAGTTTCCCACTTGGCATCCGGATTAGAACGGCTGACTTCACTGGCACCGGGCATTTTATTTCCAACATTCTGCCCGAAATAATATCCTCCATCACCATATTGATAAGAATCAGGCAAATATAAGAATCGTTGTGATACATCATTACCCACCATTCCTACAGAAGCACGTAGTTTTAAATAATTCACTACACTTTTAATCGGTTGGAAGAAAGATTCCTCACTTACAACCCAGCCCAATGAACCTGCCGGGAAGAAACCATACCGATTTCCTGGACGAAAGTTTTCCGAACCATTATAACCCGCATTAAACTCTGCCATATAACGGGTTTTCCAATCATAAGTCACACGTCCTACCAAACCTACATATCCGGTAGGAATGTCAGAGTACTCTGACGGATAGTATTTCTTTGATTGATTATAGAGTAACAATGCTGTCACATTATGATCCCCAAACTTACGGGCATAATTCAATGCCAGTTCCATATACCAGTTGCGCGCCTTAGAAAAACCGTTATCAGGTTCCCCATAACTTAATTGAGAGTCAGTCCCATATTTACGAAGAGAAATAGATCCATCAGCATTTGCAACAGGTGTATAATAAGCCTTGGATGAACTCGCTTTCTTAGTATTAGCATATTCTGAATTATAAGCACCTTTCAGTTTTACGGACAATCCTTTTGTGATAAAATCCAACTTTTGATTCAATGCAAGGTCTACATTCAACACATTTGTTGTCTTTGTCTGAAAGCCTTTTCCATAATAAGAGCTCAATCCATCCACTCCCGTAAAAGGAAGAACTTCAGAATTAGATACAACACGTTCACCGTTTACAATACCTGCACCCGCAAAAGGAACCGCCCAATAAAGTTTGCGGAACAATTGATTCTGATCTTCACCTGATTCCGGAGTACGCTTTGTCTCTATACGACCGCCAATATTGACTGACAGTAAGGTTGTTTTCGTTACATCAAAATCCAAATTAGCACGATAATTGTATCGTTTGTAATCAAAGTTAAAATCATCTGTCGCATTAAACTGCTTGAACATACCGCCTTGCGTGAACAAACCGGCAGAAACAAAATATTTCATATTACTAGTTCCACCAGATATATTCACATTATGCTGAGACTGAAAAGCAGCCTTATTCATACAATAATCAATCCAATTAATATCCGGATACATCAACGGATTAGAATGATTGCGGAATGTTTCCAACTGTTCATCGCTAAAAGTAGCCACCCCACCATCATTTACTTTCATCATATTATAATAGGAAGCATACTGGTAAGAATTAGCGAACTCCAGATCCTTCGTTCGCACATTGACACCAGCCGATGTAGAGAAAGAAACCTTAGCCTTACCTTCTGCACCACGTTTGGTTGTAATCAAGATAACACCATTGGCACCACGTACACCAAATACAGCCGTAGCTGAAGCGTCTTTCAACACAGTCACGCTCTCAATTTCATTCGGATCAATCTGAGAAAAGTCACGTTCTACACCATCAACCTGAATCAGCGGTTTCGCATTGTTCCATGTAGCGACACCACGCACATAAATATCTGCTGCATCCGCTCCCGGCTCACCGGAATATTGTACAGAAGAAATACCGGTGATTTGCCCGGATAATACATTAGATAAAGATCCTGCCGGAGTCTTCAACAGATCATCCCCCTTCATAGATGAAATAGCTCCTGTGATAGATACTTTTTTCTGTACACCATAAGCTACTACTTGCACTTCACCCAGTGTCTGTGCGTCTTCTTCTAATACTATATTTAGACTAACACCTTTCTTTGCGGTTACCTCTTTATCCTTGTAACCAATAAAACTAATTTTGATTTTCGCACTTGCACCGGATACATTGATTGAAAACTTACCCTCAAAATCGGTAATGGTTCCTTGTGTCGTTCCTACAACCTTTACATTGGCCCCAATCACCGGTTCACCATAGGCATCCTTCACTACACCTGTGATTCTTGTAGAATTCTGTTGTACTACCTCCGGCATGGGAGTATCGTCACCATAGCCGTTCAGAGGAATCAAAAGAAATAAAAACAAAGGGAATACGATTGGGAGTAACCGTTTCTTCCCGACTTGTCTTCCATGGAAGGTCTTTCGCTTTTCCATTCAGTATAAAATTAAGATTAAACATTAAATAAACAAATCTCATGATCCTTAGGAATCACAACGCAAAGATAGAAACCTCCCCTCCTACCAACCTCCAAAGATGCTTTTTAGAGGTAGAATTTTAGACATTCGCCTTTTTTGAATGATAATTCGACATAAAAAAGAGCATAGAAAACTTTCCCTATACAAAGTACAAGGATTAAGCAGAACAAGATAATATAAAATAGAAAGGTAAACCAGAACAGATTTCTACTCGTGCTCTTTTTCAACTACAAATTGGTCGAGGTATTCAGAAGGTAAAACTCCAAACTCTTTCTTGAAGCAAGCACTGAAATATTTTGGATCATTAAATCCGACCGCATAAGCCAATTCGGAGACACGTATACTATTTCCTTTTTCCTCCATAATCCGGCAAGCCGATTTCAAACGGACGTTCCGGATAAAGGCAGAGGTGTTCAGCCCAGTCAAAGACTTTAGCTTCTTATATAAAGTAGATTTACTAGTTTTCATTTCATCCGCAAACTGGGGTTGGTCAAATTCACAATCTTCCAGATGATTATTCACACAGTCAATGGCTCGTTGCATAAAATCCTCATCCAGACTGGTATAATTCAAATCTTTTAATTCAAAAACCAGCTGTTTCTTAAATTCGTGCGCCATACGCTCCTTATATTTCAGCAAATTACGAATACGTGCATGCAATACAGACAAATTGAAAGGTTTGCTTATAAAAGCATCCGCCCCTACCTCATACGCTTCCGCCCTGTCCTCTTCCTTATTTTTAGCAGTCAATAGAATCACCGGAATATGACTGATTTCCAGTTTCCCCTTCACATATTTACAAAACTCCATTCCGTCCATCTCCGGCATCATCACATCAGACACAATCAAATCAATGTCTTCATTCTCCAACACTGCAATGCCTTCTTTACCATTTTCAGCAGTAAAAACATTGTATTCATGCCTCAAGAGTTTCGTCATTAAATGCAATAGTTCCTCATTATCTTCTATTACTAATATAGAATTTGCCTTTTCGGCCGTAACTAATATTTCATCAGACTGTTTCTCATCCATTTCTTCTTCATAAGCTACTAATTTCTGAACCGGTAAGATTACTTCATCATCAATTTGTTCTTCCCTGAAATAAGAACGGTCAATAGGAAGGCGGATAATAAACTCTGTTCCCTGTCCTTCTTCACTTTCCACAGTAATAGTTCCTTCATGCAACTCTACCAAATCTTTAGTTAATGAAAGCCCGATTCCTGTACCAATGGTATTAAATTTCCGGTAATCACCCTCGTAGAAACGACGGAAAAGTGTCTTTTGTTTCTCTTTCGATATCCCTTTCCCATTGTCCTTTACACGTAAAAGCACCCAATCTTTATTTTCCGCATAGGATAAAGTTACCTGAATAAAACCATCTTCTTTTGTATATTTTGCAGCGTTAGACAGCAGATTATAAAGAATCTTATCCAATTTATCCGTATCAAAATAACCAATGATTGATTCCGGATCACACAACACAGAGAAATGTATCTTTTGTTTCTTAATCAAAGGCTGAAAACTTTCCGCCCCATTTTTCACAAAGGAAGCGATATCTCCCGGAGATACACGAAGCCTCAGATTGCCGGTTTCCGCTTTTCGAAATTCAAGGATTTGTTGTAATAAACGTATCAACCGACGAATATTACTATTCATCACCACATACAAGTCTGTATGCTTTGGAGCTTGTATTTTAAGCTCATCTACGGTAGCTGAAATAATTGTCAACGGAGTCAGCAATTCATGGGTAATATTTGTGAAGAACTGCAACTTGGCATGGTTCAATTCCTCCGCTTTCGCCTTCTCCAATTCACGCAAACGGAGTTCATTCCGTAGTAAAATACGATTTTTCGTTATTCTGTATAGTCCAATGACAGTTCCAATGACAATCAATAAATATAAAATATATGCCCACCAGGTTGCCCAAAATGGAGGAAGCACAACAACCGTCATTTCCCGAATATATCCATTCCAAATACCATTCTCATTTGTCACTTTCAATTTAAATTTATACGTCCCGCTTTTCAAATTATTATAGTAAGCAAAACGACGCTCGGCGCTTGTATAAACCCAATCCTTATCAAATCCCTCTAACTGATAAGCGTATCGGTTAAGTTCGGGATTCTTATATGTCAGTGCCGCAAACTCTATATTGAAGTTATTATATTTATAAGGTAACTCTATTTTCTGAGTAAAAGCAGGAGTTAATGGAGATATTTCCCGTTGCACCTCCAAAGGTAATGTACTTATGGAACGATTGAATATCTTTATATCCGTAATTGCAAACTGAACATCTCCTTGAATATCTTCCATATCCTCAGGAATAAAGCTATTATAGCCTTTATAACCACCAAAAAACAATTCTCCCTCCCGACTGCAAGCAGATTGAGCGATAAAGAAATTTCCTTGTAGCCCATCAGCTTCTGTGTACACACGAACAACCGGTTCGTTACTTTTCATTTGAGCACCCAGTTTTACCAAACCGACATTCGTCCCCAACCACAAATTTCCATTTTTATCTTCTTCGATACTTCCGACCATATCTCCGGGAATATTATATTCCTGATTTTTCTCTTCAAACCGGTCATTCTGTCTATTATACAGATAAATTCCTCCCCCTTCGGTGCCAACCCATAAACGTCCCGATTTATCTATGTGCAAACACAATACATTATTGGTCAGCATTCTTTTATTATAAAAACTATAATTATAATATTTCAAGGTAGACGGATTTCGGATGTCACCTTCAATATGAATCAGACCATAATTCGAAGTGGCTATCCACATACTATTATCACTATCGGCAATTATATCCCTTACATAAAACCAATTCAATTGAGCACCATCTACAAAACTCATATTTTCGAATAAAAAGCTATTTCCATCCGCCAACTGTACACCTAAACTTCCACGTGTACCTACCCAACAATTAGCATATTTGTCTTCATAAAGTGCAGAAACACAAGAAGAACCTAAGAATTTACAATTTTCCGGAGTCAGGTTTCTTACCCTTTGTCCTTTGTGGTAAGCAAATATTCCACCATCATACGTTCCAAACCAAATTTCTCCACTACCCTTTCTCTGGACGACAGAAAAAACTGTGGGAATAGTCATTCCGGTAAATTCCGGCATTTGTGAATGCGACTTCAATTTTCCTGTTGCATATTCCAGACAAGCTAATCCATAGGTACCGATCCCCATCCAAATATTATTGTCAGAATCTGTAAACAAAGACCGTACGGAAGTGGTCGGAATATCATCATCGGCAAAATTCAAACTATGAAAGGTAAACATAGACTGATGTGTATCTGCATTCAGGACTCCTCCTCCAATAGAACCAAGCCACATCATACCGGAGTTATCACGTATAATGGAATTTATTTCATCACAAGAAATATAATGAGAAGAGCCGCGGGATTTATAATTAATAAAGTGTCCGGGAGTATCATTGCTCATAATACTCAACCCGCTACGTGTTCCTACCCACAAAGTATTGGTATTCAAGTCTTCAGATATATCATATACAATATCATCGGATAAACTAATATTGTCACCTAATTTATGCCGATAGTTCACGTAAGATACCCGCTGCAGGTCTTTCGGATTATTGAGTTTAAAAAGTCCGCAATTCCAACTACCTACCCATATATTTTTATTGGTATCTTCGTAAATAACATGAGCAGAATTACGTTCATTCAATTGAGGATAAGCATAAAACTTGCCGGTAGAAGGGACATACCTATATAATCCCGACGACCATGTACCAATCCATAAATCACCTTCCGAGTCTTCGAATAAAGATTTGATAGCAGTATAATCCAGGACTCCATCAGTCTGTTCCCGATGATAAACTACAAATGAATCTTTTTCGGCAATATATTTGCACAGCCCGGAATCCGTTCCCAGCCATACAGAATGATCCCGAGTAACCAGCAAACAAGATACGACATTATTAGGAATTTCAGGAGCCAGAATTTTTCTGATCTCCCCTGTTTTTTTATTAAGAATATTCAAGCCTTCCTGAGTGCCAATCCACAAGTTGTGTTTATAATCATCCACCAAACAAAGTATGTTGTTATTAGTCAGTAAACCGGGGGCGTAAAGATTTGATTTATATAACGTTGCCTCATAGCCATCATATTGATAAAACCCGTAACGGCTAGCCAACCAGATAAAGCCATCCTTATCCTGATAAACTTTCTGGATTTCATCTGTAGGCAAATTATTAAGAGCAGGCAGTTTCTTAAAATTCAAATGTGAAACAATATCACCTTCGAATGCGAAAAGTAAAGTTGAAAATAAGGCACAAAAAATAGAGGCATAAAACCTTCTATTGATATAAGAATATTGATTGTTTTCCATAATACAATAATTGTAATATTTGCAAAGATAAAAAAGTTTTATGTATATAT
>ERZ1694968.418-NODE-418-length-21330-cov-7.841504_pt1 | contig 21330 bp, 10 predicted proteins | sample MGYA00581610_ERZ1694968 | MGnify/ENA primary metagenome ERZ1694968 (study PRJEB42213, sample SAMN07424363) | human gut metagenome | biome: ENVO:00009003; feature: ENVO:2100002; material: ENVO:00002003 | host: Homo sapiens | place: USA | collected 2014 ... | reverse complement strand
TAATAAAGGCAGACATTTGTGAAAATAAATATCGTTTAACCTAATAAGTTTGGAGATTATGAGAAATCGAATTCTATTTTTGCTATGTTTCCTATGTATAGGATTGCAAGCATTTGCCCAGATTTCTATTTCAGGAAAAGTGGTTGATGCAGGAGGGCTTGAACTTCCAGGCGTAAATGTGATGGTAAAGGGAACAACTATCGGTACATTAACCGATGGTGATGGAAGGTTTACGATTCCAGATGTTCCGGGTAGCAGTAATGCCGTATTGGTATTTTCTTATGTCGGTTTCCAGACACAAGAAATAAAAGTAGGAAATACCAAAAATTTAACTGTGAAATTGTAGGAAGATAATATGGCATTGGATGAGGTTGTGGTGGTTGGTTATGGTACATCCCGTAAAAAAGATTTGGCAGGCTCTATTTCTAGTGTTAAATTGGATGATTCTCCGTTGACGCAGTTGGCAAACGTGAATGCTTTAGTTGCGTTGTCAAGCAAGATTCCGGGTTTTAATTATTCCCCGACAACAGATGCCGGTGGTGATAATACGGCTTCAATGACGATTCGTGGTATGAATTCTATTATTACAGGTCCTTCGGAGGCAAGCTTGAACAAGCCGTTGTTGGTTGTCGATGGTTCTATCTTTAATGGTAGTATCAACGAAATTGCCATGACGGATGTTGAATCCATTGATGTTCTGAAAGATGCCAGTTCTGCTGCCATCTACGGTTCACGCTCTGCAAATGGTGTAATTATTATTACAACAAAGCGTGGTCGTTCTTCCAAACCTACGGTTAATTTGGATGCTTATTACGGAATTCAGAGTTGGACAAGAAAGCCTCAGATGGTAACGGATCAAAATGAATTTTTGAATCGTCGTCGTGAAGCGATGATTGCTGCCGGTTCGATTGATCCGAGCGTAGGTTTGGACCCCGCACAGCTATTGAATGCTGAGGAACTGGAAGTTTACAATGCTGGTGGTTGGGTTGATTGGATTGATGAGGTCTCTCAAAATGCGCAGATTCAGAATTATAATCTGAGTATTTCAGGAAATGCTTCCGATAAAGTGAATTATTATTTGTCGGCCGGTTATATGAAACAGGATGGTCTGATTGTTGGCGATGACTATAAAAAGCTGACTTTTATGGCTAAAATGGACGCAAAAGTTACAGACTGGTTGACGGTCGGTATGCGCGCATCTTATTATAATGCCTCTAATCCTGGTCAGATCGCAAATATTCAGTCTGCAACATGGCTGTCGCCCTATAGCCATAAGTATGTACGTTATGATGGCTATACTGATTGGTATGAAAGATATGCAAATGGAAATGTCGCCAGCCCGTTTTGGAGTTCTTCCGAAACTACTTCCTATTTGTGGACAGATCGTGAGAAGAAATATGATAACCTAAATGGAACAGGATTTGTACAGATCGATTTCCCGTTTGTAAAAGGTCTGAGCTATAAGTTTACCATGAATGCTGTAAAAAATACGAACAATGTTGATATGTTTGTAAATCCCCAGTATTTCTTGGATACGAGAAAAGTTGAGGAATTGGCTGATCCGTATAAGTATACGGCGGAGGCAAATGGTAAATCGGAGATTAACCAGACTTATGCGTGGACAATGGACAATGTGTTCACTTATACGAAAGATTTCGGAAAGAATCATTTGGATGCAATGCTCGGTTATACGCGTGACGCCACTCATCAGAATCAGTTGAAGACTGCTTATAGTGGTTTCAAACTGCCGACTGTATTAGGCTCGTACGGACAAAATTTGGCAACGACTCAGCAGATTAACAAGACATTGAAGGAATGGCAGAATGTCGGTTATATGGCTCGTGTCAATTATAACTATGCAAACAAGTATTATCTGACGGCGAACTTCCGTCGTGATGGTTTCTCTGGATTTGCAAAAGGTAGTAAATGGGCTAACTTCCCAGGTGTGTCTGCAGCTTGGACATTGTCCCAGGAAGATTTTATGCAGAATGTAATTCCGGGATTGAGTTTCTTAAAGCTGAGAGGATCCTATGGTTTGACCGGTAATCAGAGTATCGAAGCCTATGCTACATTGGCTACAGTCGCTTCCGGTTATACTTGGTATGATGCATCTTCTTTGTATATCTATCAGAATTCGTTGGCAAATGAGGAATTGACTTGGGCGACAACTAAAACAGGAAACTTCGGTCTTGATTTCGGATTCTTGGACGGACGCATTTCTGGTTCTATCGATGTTTATAAATCAAAGACAAATGATATGTTGTTGAACCGTTCATTGCCTTATATGACTGGTTTCTCGGAAGCAAAGTTTAATGCGGGTGAGGTGATGAACCGCGGTGTCGAACTATCTTTGAATACGGTTAATATAAATGGAGACGGTAAAGATAATTTCCGTTGGGAAAGCGGATTGACTTTTTATCGTAACAAGAACAAGATTGTTCACCTTTTTGGCAAGGATGCTAATGGCAAGGAAGCGAACGATACGGGTAATGCGACAACAAATGGTTACGAAACTGCTCGTGCGTTGGTTATAGGCGAGTCGATCAATGCTGCATGGGATTTGAAAATGTTAGGTATCTTCCAATCTCAGGCTGAGATTGATAGCTATGTAGACGCGAATGGTAATAAGATTCAGCCGGATGCTGTACCTGGTGACATCAAGTTCCTGGATTATAACGGTGATGGTAAGATCAGTACGGATGACCGTCACTGTATTGGAGATATGGACCCATTGTTCACGATCAATTTTAGCAATACGTTAAGTTGGAAGAACTTCTCTTTGTATTTTAACTTCCGTTGGGATGCAGGTAACAGTTCTCATTTTATCGGTAGTGATCCGTTTGGTAATTACCATAATACGGCAACGACATCAGGTGCTCAGTTGAAAGTTGCTCCATGGAGCGAAAATAATCCAACAAACGAGCATCCGCGCTTGGGCTATGTAAATACTTATTCCTATTATTTTTGGTCACAACGTCAGTATCTGAAACTGAAAGATTTGAGTCTTTCCTATACTTTCGATCAGCCGTGGGTAAAGAAAGCCAATATTCAGAATTTGCGTCTTTATCTGAGTGGTACGGACTTATTCACAATTACCGGCTGGTCTGGTCTGGATCCTGAAACAGGTGGTACGATTGCTGCCGGTCCTGGTAGTAGCCGTTATGGAAGCAAGCCTGCTTATCGGACACTTACAATTGGTGCTAATATAACATTCTAAAAATTGAACGGATATGAAAATTAAAAATATATTGTTAGGAACGGTTGTTGGCTCTTTGTCCCTATGTGGATTGGTTAGCTGTGACAATGATTTTCTAGAAGAAAAGTCATATGAATATACGTCTTCGACTTCGTATAATACACCTGAGGAATTGGACATGGCAATCGGTTTTCTGCATGGGCGCATCCAGTATTTGTTTTTTGGTGTATGGGGTAATCATAACTATTTTATGACAGGCATGGGACTGGACACCTTTGCTGCAACAGACCAAAATTATATTACAAGTAACTGGAAGACATTTACTCCTGACGAACCGGGATATTCACGTCACTGGTACGATAATTTGTGTCAAATAATCCAACAATCGAATATAATTATCGATGCTATCGATACTCGGGATATCAAATGGGATAGCGAGACTCAAAGAAATGAGATTAGGGCGGAAGCGATCTTTTTCCGTGCGTGGGCTCATCGTTGTTTAGCCGGTATGTACGGTGACACTCCTATTATATTGGAACCGGCTCGCTCTGCAAAAGTAGATTATGAACGTTCTCCCCGTATGGATGTTTGGAAACAGTGTGCCGCGGATTTTGAATGGGCAGTTCAGAATTTACCGTTGACAACGACGAAAAATGGCCGTATCGTAAAAGCGGCTGCAGACCATATGTTAGCTGAAATGTCTATCTGTATCGGTGACTATGATAAGGCGATTGCGGCGGCAAAACGTGTAATTGATGGAACAGACGGAGATTACCATCTGATGACCGAACGTTTCGGAACACGGGCTGGTGAGGCAACGGACCGTTATGGCAATCCTCATAGCTCTTATTGGGATCTGTTCCGTATGGGTAATTTTAATTATCAGGAAGGAAATAAAGAAGCAATCTGGGTAGCTCAATATGATTATGAAGGACGCATCAGTAATACTGGTGGCGGTGGTGTTGTAAGTTGGGGATCTGCTCCAGCAAAATGCCATATCGAACAGGCTTTTGTCTCTAATTTCTATAATGTGGACAAGAAAAGGACTTTGTCAAATGGTGACGTTATTCAGATATTTGGTTGGGGGGCTGTAACTTTTACAAATAGTAAAGCGGATTATGATGCGAATAAGAATAAGTCGAATGTAGCAACCGACTCGACGGGGTATGGTGGCGGTGGAACTTGCCATCCGACCGAATGGTTCTTAGGTGATCTATGGAATAATTGTGGAAGTGATGTCCGTGGCTCTGAAGAGATGATTCAACGTAATCTATATCAGTCGGGAGGTAAGCCATGGAGGCAGGCCATTGATGAGGCGAAGGCTTTATATGAATCTAAAAAAGCGTCCGGTGATCCGGATGCCGATCTTTATAAAATCACGGCTAATGATACGGTCACTCTTTTCCCGCGTATCTGGAAGTTCGGTACGGATAAGCATGTGGATGGCGACTATCGCCGATATGATCCGGATTGGTATGTAATTCGTCTGGCTGAAACTTATCTGTTGTTGGCAGAAGCATATTTGAATAAAGGAGATAAAGCAAGTGCGGCAGATGCTATCAATGTTGTTCGTGCCCGCGCCAAAGCTCCATTGTGTACGGCTGCTGATGTGACGATTGACTATATTCTGGATGAGCGTGCCCGTGAATTGTATGGCGAAGAACATCGTGCAGTAACACTCTCTCGTCTGTCGACAAAAGAAAATCCGGTGTTGGTACAGCGTACCCGCAAATATGGATATCGTTTCCCGGCAGCTACAAACGAATTGAAGGATGCAGGTCCCAATATTCAGGATTATCAATGGCAATATCCAATACCATTACAGGTAATCGAAGCTAACTCTGGGGCTAACTTCCCGCAGAATGAAGGTTATTGATTAAATCTATCTGTATAAAAATAGAAAGCCTGGATGCAGAAATGCTTCCGGGCTTTTATTTTGTGTCGAGTTTAGGCGGTACGGATAAATCCATAATACCAATAGGTGTTTCCGTATTTTTGCCGGAGTACATGATCCGTATTCGGACGCTGTGACATCAGTACGCCGAAGTCTTCGAAAGCCAGCCTGCAGGTTGGGGTAACCGGGTAGTTGCGGGTGGCATCCAAATGAGGAAACATGAGGTCGACCACTAACAGAGCTTCCTGATAATGAATCGGTATCGCTTCACCTTGTGGAAAGTATTGCTGGAATAAATTATAGAAGCCTTTCAAGTCTTTATCCAAAAGGACGCCGCATAACAAATAGTCGAGTGCTTTACGGTTGGTTGTATCGGCTTTTATCGCTTGTGTCAGAAGAATGAGGGGGGAAGATGCGTCGATAATGAAATCTTCCTTGTATGCTTCTTTGGAAGTTGTTAGGGACTTGGAGATCCGTTCGGTTCGTTCTTTTATCCATTGATTGTGACAGGTGGAGGTTTGTAAAATGTCCATATATTTCTGGGCCAGGGGAAGATTCCCGGATTCTGTTTGCCAATCAATCAATCTTCTGAGCCGGGAGAAAGAAAGACCTTGTGGAGACATGGCATTGGCTTGTGCAAGTTGGTGGAGAGCTTCGTGTTTCAGTCCGAGAGCATAGGCGAAAAGGCTGTTAAAATTGGCTCCGCCCAATTCGTTTGCCGGAAAATAAATGCGGTCTGCTGACTGTACTGGATAGTGGAAGAGTTGCTCCGGCAGGATACCTTTTTCATTAAGGGCAAGCATCAGGTAAGGATGATAGTAGGCTTCGCTGCTGTTACTGGTATGGATCGTTTGTAGTACCCGATCCCATTGTTGTTCTTCCGCATACCGTTGTACAGCCAGGCGTTTCTCCCTTTCCCGGTTGGGGGAAGAATAAATGCTGTAACAACTGAATGCGATTAAGAGAAGGGGGAATGCGATAGAGATATAGCGGTTTTCTTTTCTGCCGGAGAGGAAAACAGAGCAGAGCGGAATTAGGAACAAGGCATAGTATACGTAAATATATCGCATTCCATATTCAGGATTAATGAATGTGTACAGCTGATTGACCGGGGTGTAAAAAACAAAGTTTTGCCATAACAGAGGCCATACGGCAACAAGTACCAGATTTATAACCGGTAACATAGGGAAGCCTTTTTGTTTGAAGAAAATTCGTTCGAAAACAATTCCATACAGATACAATAAAAGTAAGCAGTTTTCCGGTAAAAGAAGATATAAGAAAGGAATAGCGATCAAAGCGCTGGTATAGCGTATTACTTTGTTCTGGATGAAAAGATAAAAAACGAGTGTCAAAAGGAATAGATTGTATTGTAATAGTGCGGATAAGTTCCAGGCATATTGATAGATGCAGAACATGATGATCGGTACGGTGATTATCCATCCGTGCAGTGCTGCTTTCCATTGCCTTAAGTAGAGGAGGAGGATGACTGCGGTAATTAAAAGTAAACCTGTTTCCACGAAAAGTCCCAGTGAGAGCGAATGGTAGAACTGAGACAAAAAGTTCGTTATCAGACTGTTCCATCCGGTTGGGGCAAGTAGATAACCTTGCAGGTAGTCGTTTGTCATCAGGAATAATCCGCCTGCCTCCTGATAACGAATATATTCGGGATAGAACATATATTCGATAACGAGTGTATAAATACTTGACAGGACCAGAAGTATGATGTTTCCTTTTTTCATTTTTATGTACGTTTTAATCGGTTACGGTATGATCCAGCTGAGATCTGGTGATTGTGATTTTATCCTTGATAAATTCCGGAATGTTGAATGATTTCATTCGGAGGTTGTTCTCGTCAGGATCTTTCTGCGGGAGTAGGAACGGTTTACTGAACTTTCCGTTCTTATTTAGGTGGGCGATAAAGAAACGGGTGTAAAGCCCGTCTAGGCGTCGGCTGCTGAATATGATCCATCTTCCGTTTGAAGACCAGGAGTGATAGCTTTCCACGTCTGTGCTGTTTAAGATATCGGTATCCACGGGGGCAGAACCTTGTAAAGATATCATTTTCAGATCCGCTTCCTTATGCCAGATCGGGAAAGTTGCATAATCCGATTCGGTGAAAAGCAGATATTGGTTATCTGGTGAGATACGGGGGAATGAAGCGCTTTTATTGTGTGCCGTATAGATCGTGTCGATTGTCTCTCCGAAAGAACCGTTGTCCGGGTTAAAGGAGACACTGCAAATAGAGTATTTAATCTCTTTCAACCTCTTGGGCAATTGTCTGGCAGGAGCTGTGCAGTAATATAGGCGTTTCCCGTCAGGAGCCCACGCTGGAAATGTTTCGAAAGATGCCGGACCGTTGAAACGGGGATCCGTTATGACTGTGTTATGGACCAAATCATATAAGACCAGGTCTGATTCCAGATCGTAGACTTCTATTAGGTTCGGGTTTCGGCTATAAAAAGACTGACGGGTGGTATTGGTTGAAAAAATGATATATTTGCCAGATGGATGCCAGTGGGGATAAGTTCCTTCTTTGGATGATCCGAGTTGCGATAATTGCACTTTGGTAGGCTGGTTATTTTTAATAATGATTGTCCCTCCCGGAGAAGTCCGTGCATGAAACATGAACTCTGTAGGGGAATAATTGCAGAATGAGTGGCAATTGACACATCCTTTTTCATTCATATTGCTGGATATGATAATATCCTCTTTAAAACAGTTTAAAGCTCTTTGGCGGATATCCATTTCATGCCAAGATTCATAACCCGGTTCGATTAATCGGTAGGCAATATAAGGGTCGATAGAGTCTGTTGTAATATAAACAGGAAAAGATTTGTATTGTATACCTTCCGGATAAGATTCATTCCATACGGATATGGATATATCTATTTGCTTGCCAGTATTATCGGATAACATATGTTGCCATTTCTTTAAGGGTATATCGATTTTGTTTTTCCCTTCGATGCTGAATAATGGTTGGTTATTGTTGGAAAAAACAGCTTTTATATGAGAGGAATTTCTGACAGTAAAGTTTAAAGGTGCAATATTGATGGGGATACTTATTCCTTTATAATCCGGAAATATATCCGGATAGGTATTTCCGAGTTTAGATGCGACTCTATTTTCTGTGCATCCGATGTAGAGAAAGAAGGTCAATAAAGATAATAATAATTGTTTCATGGCTCATTCTGTTTATGATAGCACTCTGCAAAGATGTATCAAATTTTTAATTATAAATATCAAAAGCATAGATAAAATTTGTGCGAGGGTGAATATTTTTGTCCATTGTGAAAGACACATGGGAACATGGATTAATCTTATTTTTGTAAATACCGTATTATGATGAACAGATACAGATTTTTCTCTCTTTGCCTAGGTTTGATGTGTGGACTGCACTTGTCGGCCAAAGATTATTATGCCACGGATTTCGGTGTGAAAGCGGATGGTAAGACATTGAACACGAGTTCCATTCAGAAAGGAATCGACTTTGTGAATGCACAAGGCGGGGGGCGCTTGGTCTTTACTGCGGGTAATTATCAGACTGGGACGATTTACCTGAAGTCGAACGTGACACTCCATCTTGAAGAAGGAGCGACTTTATTGGGATCGACCAATCCTTGGGATTACGAAAAAGATCCGTATATTCGTTGGATGTCTATGATTTTCGCAGTTAAGCAGCAGAATATTGGTATAACGGGGAAAGGGACGATTAACGGGCGTGGTTTTCAAACAGCCAACAATATGGTGGACTATATCCAGCGGGGTATCTACGAAGATCCACTGAAACTGGGCCGTCCGAACGAGACGAACCGTCCGCAGAACATCTATTTCCGTGAATGCGAGAATGTGACAATCAAGGATATCACCCTGCGGGACCCGGCAAGCTGGAACCAGACATACGACCAGTGTAAGAATCTTTATGTCGACGGAATCCACGTGGATAGCAAATCCTATTGGAATAATGACGGTATCGATGTGGTAGACTGTGACGGCGTTGTGCTGAAAAACTCTTTTATCGATGCGGCGGATGATGCGCTTTGCTTTAAATCGCATGATGCGAACAGCATGTGTCAGAACGTGGTTGTCGAGAACTGTGTGGGACGTTCGAGTGCCAGTGGCTTGAAATTCGGGACGGTATCGAGAGGTGGTTTCCGTAACTTCAAAGTGAAAAACATCAAGATATATGATACGTATCGTTCGGCCATAACATTTGCAGCAGTCGATGGTGCTCTGATCGAAAACATCGAAGTAGATGGCGTTCGTTCCATTCATACGGGAAATGTGATCTACCTCCGTATCGGTGACCGTTGGAGTGCAGGGAAGAAACCGATTATGAAGAATATTACGATCAAGAATGTCTATGCCGAGATCCCGATGGACAAACCGGATGCCGGATATAATTATGAAGGACCGATCGAAGATCTTCCCCGCAATATCTCACCCGCCAGCATTGTTGGATTGCCGGAATATAAGATTCAGAACGTGACACTCCAGAATATCGAGATTGTTTCTCCCGGAGGTGGTAATCCCTACTACGCTTACCGTGGATTGGCACCGGCCGAGCTGGACAGTATTCCTGAAATGGCGACTTCCTATCCGGAGTTTTCGCAGTTTAAGGAATTGCCGGCTTGGGGCTTCTACATCCGTCATGCCGAGGGAATCACTTTTGATAATGTGACGTTTAAGGCTTTGAAAAAAGATTACCGTCCGGCTATCGTGATGGATGATGCCGGGGAGGTGACATTCAAGGATGTCCGGTTTATCGAGCCGGAGGGCGAGGGAAAGAAACAGATATTCCCTTATAAGTCAAAAGTGATAAAATGAGAGTACGATATCGGACTGGAAGGATGTATAGGATTAAAAACAAAAAAGTGAGACGATATGAATAAAAATAAATTATTTGCAAGTGTGATAGGCCTTTTGGTCTTTGTGGCGGGACTTTCAGCTAAAGATTACCAAGTCGCGATGTTTGGAATCAAATCGGACGGAGTGACACTCAATACCCGTTCTATCCAGCGAGCTGTCGATTATATCAGTGAACAGGGAGGCGGCCGGCTTATTTTTTATGTGGGCCGTTATCTGACTGGTTCAATCGAACTTAAGTCGAATGTGACGATCCGTATCGAAGAGGGAGCCGTCTTGGTTGCAGTTCCCTCCGTTTATGATTTTAAAGGGGTTGGAGGATGTAATGCGATTATTTACGCAGACAAGCAAAAGAATATCGGTATCGGTGGAAAAGGCATTATCGATGGCCGTAGCATCGCTGTGCGGGTAAGCGTGGAAGAGCAATTGCAAAAAGGGCATATCGAAGGAAATGTATCCGATTATGCACCAGCTTTGATCTGCATGGAAGGCTGCGAGGATGTGAAAATCGAACAAGTCACCCTGCAGGATGCAGCGAACGTAGCCGAAATATATAAGGACTGCCATAATGTGACAGTCGACAAAGTCGTTGTGAATGCCGGTGCATCGGACCGGAAAGCAATCTCGATTTCCGGCTGTGACGGAGTGAAGATGACAGATTGCTACTTTAATATGGCGGGGAATCCGTTGGAGAGTGCTGGGACATCCCGTAATCTAATATTTACAAATTGTATAACACCAGACGGCAAAGCTGTCTCAAGCGATCAATAAGAAGGAGGAGAAAACTATGCAGAGGAGATCTTTTATCAAACAGAGTGTTTTATGGACAGCCGGTTGTGCCGTCGGTAGCCGTATGTCGCTATGGGGTACGGTTAGTGCAGCCGATGAGGTGAAGGGGACGGTTTTGCGTTCCGGTGAGCTATATAAATTGTTTCGTGATCCACAATCCATTTACCGCCCGTTTGTCCGTTGGTGGTGGAACGGAGATAAAGTAGAAGCGGATGAATTGAAACGTGAACTGCATATATTGAAGGAGGCGGGTATCGGAGGAGTGGAGATCAATCCGGTTAAATTTCCCGGCAATGACACGGACGATTTGGGAAAGAAGTCGTTACCTTGGCTGAGCGACGAATGGATTGACATGTTGAAGGTGGCTTTTGACGAGGCGAAGTCGCTTGATATGACCTGCGATCTGATTGTCGGTTCCGGCTGGCCGTTCGGGGCGGAGTTCTTGAAGGGAGATGAACGGGCGGATGTTGTAGTGAACTATTCCGAAAAGCTGAGTGGTCCGATCGACTATGAAGTCTCTCGCGACGGTCTGTTCTGTGCGGCCGATCCTGCTATCAGTTCTCCTTTTCTTGGAAAGAAGATGGAGCTGGTTTCCCTGCAGCTGGTTCCTGAGCCGTTTGGCAGTCTTGACCAGGCTATCGATCTGATGGATAAGGAGGTCGATGGAACGTTTAAGTTCAAAGTGCCTGATGGGAAATATGTCTTGTTTGCCTTGGTCAAGATACGCGGTTTCCTCGAAGTGATCAATGGTGCTCCCGGTGCTACGGGACCGGTGTTGAACCATTTCAACAAGCTGGCCGTGCAGAAGTATTTGAATAATATGTCGGATAAGATTCAGAACCGTTTGGGTCCGTTGTCCGGCAATATCCGTTCCTTGTTTACCGACAGTATGGAACTGGAAGGATCGAACTGGTCGTATGATATGGCGGAAGAATTCAAGAAACGCCGGGGATATGACGTGCAACCCTATCTGCCCTTCATCCTATTTAAGATGGGCAGCATGGGGAATGTGTTGACCTATGAGCCGAAGGTCCGGTTCACTCCCGAACTGGACGATACGATCCAGCGTGTACGCTATGACTTCGAATATACGAAAGCCGAACTGCTGCGCGAGCGTTTTACACAGACTTACCTGGACTGGTGTAAGGGGTTGAATGTGAAATCGCGTGCACAAGCCTACGGGCGTGGTTTCTTCCCGCTCGAAAGCAGTCTGGATTATGATATTCCCGAATGTGAATCCTGGACGATGACCTGGTTGAGGCATCGTCTGGGCGAGGAGATGTCGGAAGAGGATTATCGTCGGGGGCGTGCCTATACGATGGTTAATAAATATGTGTCTTCTGCTGCCCACTTACGTGGAAAGCGCTTGGTGAGTTGTGAGGAGATGACCAATACTTATACCGTGTTCAATATGACATTGGAGTTGTTGAAGATTGGAGGTGACCAGACGGCTATCTCCGGTGTGACGCATTCTATCTTCCACGGTTTCAACTATTCTCCTAAAGAAGCTCCGTTCCCCGGATGGATTCGTTACGGGGCTTATTATAACGAAAATAACAACTGGTGGCCGTATTTCAAATATTATACCGCTTATAAAGGCCGTATGGCTTCCGCTCTGCAACATGGAACCATGTATGCGGATATCGCGATCCTGCATCCGATAGCCGATATGTGGAGCACGTTGGGAATGCAGAACGAACCGTTCCCAGCTACTACCAATGTGAAATATAAGACATTGGTATGGGAGGCGATCCATAAGAACGGCAGCGGTTGCGACTATGTTTCCGAATCGATCATCCGGGATGCCGAGATGAAAGGTGGTTACCTGTGTTATGGTCCCCGCAAATATAAAACGCTTTTCCTGATCGAGGTGGAGAGTATGGAACCGGCAACCGCGCGTAAATTGTATGATTTTGTGGCTTCAGGCGGGCGTATTTTCTGCATCGAGGCTTATCCGCATAAATCGGTCGGTCTGAAAGAGCATGACAAGCATGATAAGGAAGTGCAGGAATGGGTGGAAAAGATGAAGCAGATGGACGGGCGTTTCATACTGCTCCATAAACCGGAAAAAGACTTTGTCGGTTGGTATCAGGGTGTGCAGAAAGACTATGGATTGACACCGTATATGACGATTGAAAAACCTGATCCTTATCTGATGCAGAACCGTTATCAGGGTGATAACAAAGAAGAGATGTTCTTTTTCAGTTATGCACACCGCTATAATTCGCATCAGACCCGTATTTCCTTCTGCAACGAGGTTGTAAAAGGACGTCAGGGTTGGGTGTGGGATCTGGAAACGGGTGAACGATACCGGTTGCCGCTGGATGCAGCCAACAGTTTCCTGTTCGACTTCGGTCCGGCTGACTCTCTCCTGATTGTGTTCGATAAGCAAAAGAGAGGAAATGATTACAAGCCGCTTCCGGTTTCCGGTGAGGATTTGAAAGATCTTTCGTCTGATTGGGATGTGGAGTTCCGTCATAGCCGTGAGAATACGGTGCAGAATACTCATTTCGACAAACTGAAGGATTTAAAGGATACGGACTATGTGAATTTCTGCGGAACGATTGTTTATAGAAAGAAAGTCAACGTCTCTTCGCCTGTCGGGATGGTTCTTAACCTTGGGTTGGTACATGGTGTATCGGAAGTATTCGTGAACGGGCAGAGTTGTGGTGTCAAATGGTATGGCCGCCGTATCCATCCGGTTGCAGCCCGGTTGAAACAGGGAGAAAACAGGATTGAGATACACGTCGTGACGGTAATGGGTAATTATTTGAAGACACTGAAGGATAATAAGATCGCTCAGGCGTGGACCCGGAGGCAGGATGTTGTGCAGCCGGCGGGATTGGTAGGACCGGTAACCGCTTATAGAATTAAAAATTAAGAATTAAGAATTAAAAAATTAAGAAGCTGAAATTAAGAAATTGAAGAATTATGAATGTGATTAGAAAAATAATGATCCTGTGCTTGTTGGCAGGAATGCTGATGCCGGTGTGGGCAAAAGATTACCAGATGACTATGTTCGGGATCAAGTCGGATGGGACGACCATGAATACCCGTTCCATACAAAAGGCGATCGACTTTATTTCCGAGAATGGGGGAGGACGTCTGGTGTTTACTGTCGGACGTTATTTGACCGGCAGTATTCATCTGAAGTCAAATGTGACGATCCATTTGGGAGAGGGTGCCGTGTTGGTCGGTTCCACCAATCCTTATGATTATGATATGGAACTGAATGCCTGGTACGGCTTGATCTTGGCGAATAAGCAGGATAATATCGGTATCACCGGCAAAGGGGTGATCGACGGTCGTGGACGTGAGCTTGCCAATAACTTCATCAACCAGGTTTATTCAGGGGTGATCAAGGACAAACTGCAGTTGGGACGTGTGGCCAACCGTCCGAAGCTGGTCTATTTCCGCGAATGCAAGAATGTGGAGATAAAAGGTGTGACGATGATGAATCCGGCTTTCTGGACACAGACCTACGATCAGTGCGAGAACCTGTTGATCGATGGTATCACGGTGCATAGCCGTGCTTACTGGAATAACGACGGGATGGATATTGTCGACTGTAACGGCGCATTGATCCAAAACTGTTATGTGGATGCGACAGACGATGCGATCTGCCTGAAATCCCATAGTGCCGATGCTGTTTGCCAGAATATCGAGGTGCGTAATAATACGGCTTGTTCAAGTGCAAGCGGTATCAAGTTCGGTACGGCTTCGACTGGTGGCTTCAAGAACATAAAGATTATCAACAATACTATATTCGACACGTTCCGTTCGGCTATAACGATCCAGGCGGTTGATGGCGGACTGGTTGAGAATATAGTGGTGGACAGCCTTCGTTCCATCAATACCGGAAATCCTATCTATTTGGTCGTGGGAGAACGTCGTGAGGGACGTCGCAGCCGGATGGACAACGTGCATATCTCGAATGTTTATGCCGAAGTCCCGGCAACGAAACCGGATGCAGGATATGACTACGAAGGGCCGACGGAAGATAATCCGCGTAATGTCTCGCCTTCCGGCATTGTCGGCTTGCAAGATAACAAGATTACGAATGTCTCTATCGAGAATGTCGAGATCGTCTATCCGGGCGGTGGTAACCCGTTGTATGCTAAAGTTGGGCTGGACGAACTGGATAAAGTTCCGGAAATGCCGAAAGCTTATCCTGAATTCTCTCAGCATAAGGAGTTGCCTGCCTGGGGATTTTATGTCCGCCATGCCGATGGGGTCACTTTCAAGAATGTGAAGCTGACTGCTTTGAAGAAAGACTATCGTCCGGCTATCGTCTTGGACGATGTGCACAACGGGGCATTTACAAAGATCAAAGTGGTTGAACCGTCTGCCGGAAAGAAGGAAAAGATACACGCTTACAAGTCTACGAAGATAAAAAAATAGAACGGGAGATACGGGAAACACATAAAAGGGGAGGGAATGCAAAATGTGCATATCCCCCCCGCTTTTTTATGTAGCGGAACAGACAATACTCCCCCTTCCTTCTTCGGAGCAGGATAAGAAGGAAAAAACTGTTTAAGAAAGACTGAACCAATCAAATGATGGTTTATCTGGCAATTACTGAATACGACTAGGAAAGACTGGGCTTATTTAAGTGACGATAGCTATGTTTCTGTCGTCAGACAGCCTGGTCATAAACCTTTTGCCTTTGGTCGAATACGTTTTCGCCCTTAGTCGAAAAGATTTTTGACAAGTGTCGAAAGGGCTTTTGACCAAGGGCGAAAAGTAAAGGTCTGGTAGTAATGGCCGTAAATACCTGTATGTTTTTGTTTTCTTTTCGTGATAAAGACGGCTTTAGAAATACCCGTGCGTTTCCACATCTCCATATTTGAGGGCTATCTCTACCCGTTTGACAGTGAATGTATCGTTATCTTCGGACTGGAACCCGATGCGGTTGTATCCCTGTTTGAGAACTTCGTCGGGTAGGATAAAGGCATATTCCTTTTCTTCTTTTTCCAGCCCTCGTTCCCTATCGTATAGGTGGGTGTAGGCCGGCATTTCTTTCTCAACGGCTTTTCCGTTTACTGTCAACCGGCAGGATGCCGGCCGACTGGTGCGGATGAATAGGATTGCTTCTTCCGGATATCCTTCCTCTACCGAATCGCCGATATAAAGATTGACTTCTTTCTCTTCTCCCTTGCCTATTTTTAGCGGGAGTGGAGAGTCCGGCTTTATATTATACTGGACAACCCCGTCAGACAGTGCATATATCTTATTCCTGTCTTTTAAAGTTTCCAACGATCCTAATTCCTGAAGCAGTTCCGGCATCATGACCCGGCAAACCTGGCCGCCGTCTTCCAGATACAGTTTCCCGTCATGTTCGGTATTGAGCGTGCCGAAATAATAATTGAACAGGTAGATCCCGTCTGCCCCCTGTGAGAGGATATGGGAACACATCCCCCTGTGCATGCCGTGTGACCAGAATTCCCGCGGGCGGTAGCCTCCGTCGTCGATCGAACTGTAGAACGGAATGTTGAGCTCTTTCCCCATTTCTTCCCTGAACTTGGCTACCGGCATGGCGGGATCGCCTCTCCAATGGACACCTGTACTGATAAAGTCCAGCAATCCGAGGCGTAGCCATTCGCGTATATCCAGTCCTTTCATCATGTTTTGCTCGACCGTCGGTGCCACACGTGCGGAGAGTAGGATCTTTCTGCCTTGTTTGGCTGAAATTTCATCTACTTTCTGACGGATGTCTTTCACCAACTGTGTCATCAGCGGTGCGTTCTGCGGCCCTGTGCCAGACTTGAAGTAAACGATAAAGCGCATGAAGTCGAGATCGTATCCGTCGATTATGTCGGCGTAATTTTCCAATTGCTCGGAAATAATCGCCAATTTGCGGTCGCGCACTTCCTTTATGGCAAAGTCAAAAGCCCCGCCGCTGTTATAACCTTGTGTCGTGTCGTTCAGCCAGTATTCCGGATGCTGAATCCAGAAATCGGTGTACCAGATCGGACAATGGGTAGTCGTATCATTGAAATGCAAGTCGTTCATCCGGTAAGTGATGAAGGCTTCCATCCCCTTCTCCTTTGCCCTTTTTAAGGTATAAGCGACCAAGTCCGTCCCCTCTTTTTCCAGGTTCAGATGGTTCCGGTAGTATTTTCGGAAAGAGTTGTATTGAGCTGTGTCGCAACCGCAATCCAACGTTCCGTTCAGATCGTCTCCCATCACATGGCCGTATTTGGAACGAACATAGAAGAAATCGCTGCCGGAACACATCATATAGGTCGTGACCTGTGAGTTCGCCACCATATCGACGCAGGAGTCCAAGTCGGCAAGCGTAAGCGGACGATACTTGAACCAGCGGTTTCCTAACAGGTCGGAACCGTCGTTGTTATGAATGATCCGGAATGTCCGTTCGGGAGTCTTTTTTACATCGGGTGCACAGGCAAAGAAAGCCTGTGCACATAAAAGAATCGAGAGATAGTTAATTATAAGTGATTTCATGGTGTGTTGTGTGTTTATTCGACTAATGAGTACGGCTTTTCCTCTGCTGTGAACTGCCTTCTCTTATTGGGGCTTGAAGTCATTTGGAAGACGAGTTCCCCTCCGTTCATGATGTCCTGATGGGTGATGTATGCCTTTTTGTAAGGTTGACCGTTTAGGGTGACAGATTTGATGTAGCGGTTCTTGTCACTGACCTTGTCCGCTCTGACTGTAAATGTTTTTCCGTTTTCCAGGTTTACCTGCATATAGGGCAGGTAAGGAGCTCCGATCACATACTGATCGGTTCCTGGGCATACCGGATAAAAGCCCATGGCTGAGAAGATGTACCAGGCGGACATCTGGCCGCAGTCGTCGTTGCCGCATAAACCGTCGATATTGTTGCGGTACATACGGTTCATGATTTCACGAATCCAGTATTGCGTTTTCCACGGTTCGGTAGTCCAGCTATATAAATAAGGGATATGGTGGCTCGGTTCGTTACCGTGGACATAAGTGCCGAGCAGGCCTTCTCGTGTCACATCTTCGGTCTGGGCGAAGAATTCATCCGGCAGATGCATGGTAAACAAGGAGTCCAGCTTGTTGATAAAACTGCGGTTTCCACCCATCAGGCGAATCAGATCGGACGGAGCCTGCGGAACATAGAAAGAGTAGTTCCAGGCATTTCCCTCGATAAAACCTTGTCCGTGTGTGCTGAGCAGATCGATCTCCTCTTTCCAGCTACCGTCTTTGTAACGCGGACAGGCAAAACCGAGACCGGGTTTGAACACGTTCCGGTAGTAGAGGGCACGTTTCTTGTAAGTATCGGCAATCTGTTTGTCTCCCAGCAAAAGGGCGGTGTGATAGACCGTCCAGTCTTCATAGGCATTCTCCAACGTGATGGAGGCGGAAGTGGGGGATTGGTCGAAAGGGACATATCCTAATTGTTTATACTCATCCGTATGATCATAATAAGGCACGTTTGAACTGCTGACCATCGCTTTGACTGCTTCCTGCTTGTCGATTGGCAAGCCTTTGGTGATGGCATCGGCCAGGACGGAAACCGAGTGATAGCCGATCATGCACCAGTTTTCGTTACCCATATGCGACCAGACCGGCAGCAGATGATGCACGCTTTGGCTGTAATGGGCGAGCATCGACTTTACAAGATTCGTACTGACATCCCGTTTGATGATGTTGAACAGCGGATGTAAAGCCCGGTACGTATCCCAGACTGAAAATACGGTATAGTTTGTAAAGCCCTCGGCCTGGTGGATGTTGTGGTCGATCCCTCGGTATTTCCCGTCTACATCCATATAAACGGACGGGTTGATCATCGTATGGTACAAAGATGTGTAAAGCATGGATAGCTGGTCGTTACTGCCCTCTGCATCGATGACGGATAGTGCGTTCTCCCATTTCCCATTCGTTTCCTGGCGGATCGTGTCAAACGATTTACCGGTAGCCTCTGCTTGCAGGTTCTTTACGGCTCCGTCTGTTCCGACAGCCGAAAGAGCCACTTTGATTTCGAGCGGAGCGCTTCCTTCTTTGAACTCGAAATAGGAAACAACTTTACGTCCTCCGATCTCCGGGAAGTTCTCTGCTGTATTGAAACGCCGGAAACCACCCGGATAGTTGACTTTTTCCCGGTCTGTATATCCGTAACGGGTGACCGGCTGGGAGAACGAGATGGCAAAATAGGTATAGTTTACGCGACTCCATCCGTTGGTAATGCGGTAGCCCGTAACCAAAGTGTCGTTTTCGACCCGGAGGTTTGCCCATAACACCTTGCCATCGTAATTGTAGATACCGTGGTTGAGGTCGAGTATCAGCTGTTTCTTCTGATCGGCCGGATAGGTGTATTTATGAATACCGGTCCGTTCGGTTGCTGTCAGTTGCACTTTGATCTGATCGTCGGTCAGCAACACTTCGTAGTAGCCTGGACGGGATATTTCGGTGTCGTGGCTGAATCGGGAACGATAGCCGCTGTCCGGATTATCAGCCGTACCAGGGTTGATCTGCAATTTTCCGGTGAAGGGCATCAGCAGAATATCACCGAGGTCGGAATGCCCCGTTCCGCTGAAATGGGTATGGCTGAAGCCGACGATGGAACTGTCTTTATGTTGGTAGCCGGCACAGTATTCATACGCGCGAGGCTGATAGACACCGTCGATGTTATGAGGAATGGTATCGGTATCAGGACTTACTTGTACGATACCAAACGGAGCGCAGGCGCCGGGAAATGTATGTCCCATCCCGTTTGTTCCGATGATCGGGTTTACCAGATCGGTCTTTTGTGCCATAATCGGCATGCTCATGTAGGCAAAGGCGACGATCAGTGATTTCATTAGTTTTTGCATATGTGTGTTTTTCTTATTTTCTAGGATGTCCAAAAGTAAGCAAAGTCGCAAATATGCAAATGTATTTTTTGTCGGATTTATTTAGATATTTGGCTAAATGGTGAAAAGCGGACGTTGGTCCTAACCGGCTTGTTTCCCTTGCGGACGCGATTTACCTGTTATGGCCATCAGACTGGCGATTGGAAAATAGATCAGTTTCCTCATGGCAATCACTGTTTTAATTCTTACGAAAATGCGTTTCCTGGTAAGAACAAAAAGGCCGCCTTTTTTTACAGAGGCGGCCTTTCGGATATATGGAATAAGTTTGTTATTACTTAACCAATGCAGCGAATTCGCTGTTAGTTGCATATTTTGCAAATTCCAGGTCGATAGCAGCTTCTTTAGCCATAGCCTTATCAGCAGCGATAGCAGCTTTCAGGTTGCTGATAACTGCGTTAGCGTCGTTTGTACGAGCAGCTACGATAGCTTTCAGGTAAGAAGTTGTAGCGTCGGGTTTAGCAACTGCGTTCAGAGTTTGAGAAGCTTTGCTGTAATCCTTAGTCAGGATCTGAGCCAAAGCAGCGTTGTTAGACTTAACTGAACCGAAAGAGTTGGCAGCCTTAGCCCATTCGCCCTGTTCCAGATACAGAACACCCAGAGCTTCGCCTAATTCAGCAACGCCTGCTGCGCTACCGAACAACTGTTGAGCCTTAGCCTGGTCACCCTTAGTCAGAGCGATCAAACCTAAGTTCATGTTAGCTTCCGGATTAGCTTTTACAGAGTTTGATTTGTTGAACATCTGTTCTGCCTTAGCCAAGTCGCCGGCACGGAATGCCATCATACCGATGTTGTTCCAAGTGCGGTAGCAGTTAGGATACAGTTCAGAAGCTTTTGTATAGATAGCCATCTTTTCTGCGTCGTTGTTAGTCAGAGTAGCAGCATACAGAATTTCTTCGATGTTCAGTTCAGAAGGATTGCTCTTGGCTAATGCGCTGATTTCGTCGTCAGACTTGCCGATGATTTCGATGTTGGCAGTCAAACGAGAACGACGAAGTTGCGGCAAGATTGTTTCTGCCAGATCAGAGTAAACAGCAGAGATATTCTTGATTTCTTTTTCTCTTGTTTCGGGATCCTGGTACATAGAGATAACTCTCAGTACGAGGTCTTTATCTTGCAAGTTAGATGCAGCTACCAATTCTTTGAAGCCTTCCCAGTCCTGAGCAGTGTAACGAGCGTCAACTGGAGCGTCAACCTTCATCTTCTTCAATTCTTTAGACAGGTATTTGCTTGTGTTGCCTTCACGTCTTTCAGCCAAGCCAGTGTTCAGTTTAACACCACCATCAGGAGAAGCGTAAGCAGAGATTTCGATTGCTACGTTCTGGTTAGGAGCTTCGTCTGCATTCTTAACAAGTTCTTTCCATTCTTTGATTGCGTCAGAGTTCAACTCTTGAGCACGCAGGTTAGCCTGTTGGATAAGGAACATGATGTTTGCGTCGTGAGCTTCTTTGATGATACGTTGGAATTTGTCTGCTGCAATAGCTGCATTAGCAGTAGCTGCGTCAGCCAGTTCGGATGTAGCGATCACACCTTCTCCGATTTTTACATCCGGCAATTTAACTGTCTTGTTCTTGATCTTTGCGTCGAAAGTCAGATACAATTCAGATTTCTTCATTTCCGGTTTGTAAGTGAAAGCAGATTTCATGGTTACGTTAGCACCTTCTTTCTGTGGGATAACTTGGTTGTTGCCCTTTACTTTTTCACCTTGGTAAGTGTAAGATGTTCCCCATGCTTCACCACCGGCATAACGA
>ERZ1694968.385-NODE-385-length-22621-cov-5.783169_pt1 | contig 22621 bp, 20 predicted proteins | sample MGYA00581610_ERZ1694968 | MGnify/ENA primary metagenome ERZ1694968 (study PRJEB42213, sample SAMN07424363) | human gut metagenome | biome: ENVO:00009003; feature: ENVO:2100002; material: ENVO:00002003 | host: Homo sapiens | place: USA | collected 2014 ... | reverse complement strand
CGGCAGCGTCAGATGTGTATAAGAGACAGGTATAGCCCGCCACAGGACGAAGCATAGCATTATACATGACCATCGGACGCAGGTGCTGCGCGACGCGGGAGATTCCCTCTTCGGTCAGGTCGATGTCCGAATAACCGCTCAGCACTTCGCGGCTCATCCAGCTTTCGACGCGGCTTCCGCCCCACGAGCAGTCGATGATGCCGACCGGAACGCCGAGCACGTCATTGAGCATTTCGGCGAAGAAGTAACCCGCAGCGGTGAATTTCGCCGCAGTAGCGGTCATGCAGGGCGTCCAGCTTCCGGCCGTCCGGTCCTGCGGCATATAGGCTGCGGCATGCGGAATCTTCACATAATGGAGTTTTCCGCTTTTGGCGCCCGCGCGGGCGATGATCTCGTTCGCATCCGTAACCGGACACTGCCAGAAGCCGCCGAGCGGCATCTCCATATTGCTCTGCCCTCCGGCGAACCACACTTCGCCGATCAGCACACGGTCGAACGTCACGCGGTCGCCGCTGGCGAAGGTAATCCGCTGCGGCTCGTAACTTCCGGCCGGCGTCCTGACCGATACGACCCAGCGGCCTTCGGCGTCACTTTTCACGGCGGCTCCGGCGCCCCACGAGGTCTCGACTTTCACCGCGGCATACGGCTCGGCCCAGCCCCACAACCGGACCTCGGCATTCTGTTGAAGCACCATGTCGTTGCCGATGATTTCGGGCAGCCGGATTTTAGCCGCGGCGCCCCATACGGCCGCAAGGGCGATAAAAAGCAGGAGGATTCTTTTCATAACGGATCGGTATCGAATTTCTGCAAAAATACGATTTTTCGGCGGATGAAAAACAACGGAATGCGGAAAATTTCCTCGTAATTAATATAGGTATCTGTTTTTTTTGAAAAAATCCCGCCGGAAAATTTGGTTTATTATATAAACTACTTTATATTCGCAATATATTTATGGCACAATAAAAGAATCTTAAAAAACCGAACAGCATGGAACTCACGAACACCTCCCCGGACAAACGCCGCCTTTTCGGCCGCTGGTTCGCACGCCGCATCACCACCTACCTCGTAGTCTGCGCATTCCTCGCCTTCGTCAACTGGCAGACCTCGCCCCATTACTGGTGGGTGGCATGGGTCGCAGCAGGATGGGGGCTGAATCTGGTGCTGTCGCTGGTCTGGTATCTCACCGACTGCGACGACGAAAACAATTACCGCTAAAACCTCCGCAACCATGAAAGCATGGAAACTCGTCCTGACCGTCATTTTTGCGCTGGCATCCGTTGCCGCCGCGGCCAAAACCCTTGAAATCACCGTAACGGACATCCGCAGCGACAAAGGCAATGTTCTGGCGATGGCGAAAGTCGCCGGACATGAACAGCCCGTATACGGCATGTCGCCCGCCAAGAGGGGCGAAGTCGTGGTAACGCTCGAAGGCATCGACGCCGAAACGGCCGAGGTATCGCTCCTCCACGACGAGGACGGCGACTACAAAATGAAGACGGGCGAACGCGGCCCGGCCGAAGGCTATGCCGCGAAAAAGTGCGCCCTGCCCGCAGAGCGGAACGCCGTGACGATACGCCTCCGCTACCCTGCCGCGGAATAAACCGCCGCCCCGCATACGGCAGAAACGCCGCAGAAGACGCGCAGACATCCGGTGAAAAGCGAAGAACACCCGGAACAAATTCGTAACTTTAACCCCGAAATCCGACAGACATGGAAGACAGAAAGCTGGATGCCGCCGAGAGTTTGGCACTCATCGGGCGGATGATCGAAAATACCCGCAGCCGCATGGTCCGCAACGCCGGACGGCCGTTTCTGGCGTGGGGCTATGCGACCGCCGCGACATTGATCGCCGTATGGGCCGCAGTGTCCTGCACCGGAGACATACGCTGGAACTACCTTTGGTTCATGCTACCCCTCTTGGGCGGCGCGCTGATGTACTTCACGCGCCCCAAGGCGACCGAAGGCTCGGTGCACACCTACGTAGACCGCGTACTCGATCTCATCTGGAGCGTAATAGGCCCCGCCACTCTGCTGATAAGCACGCTGGCGATCTGTTTCGTCGTCCGGTTTCCGGTCGCATTCACCGTATTGCTGATGATCGGTCTGGGCACGACCATCAACAACCTGATCATCGGCTTCAAGCCCGGCGTGGCGGGCGGCATCGCCGGAATCGTGCTGGCGTCGGTCTCGCTCGTCGTCACCGGAAACTGGCACGCCGGACTGTTTCTGGCAGCCTTCGTCCTGATGACGATTATTCCGGGGCATATCCTCAATTACCGGTACAGACACTCCCGCAGCGACGTGAGACAAGCGGCCGGACCGCGGCCCGGCAAGGCGACGAAAGACGGCGCAGCAGAGGAAGACGGCAGTACGGAGGAAGACGGCGCAGCGACCGAAAACGGCACTGCGGAGGGCGGCGCGGCAACGGATAACACTGCGGCAGATGGCGCGGCAACGGGCAGCGCAGTGACGGACAGCGCAGTGACGGACAGCGCAGTGACGGACAGGCCGCTGGACGCCGCCGAAAACATCGCACTCGTCGGCCGCATGATCGACAACACCCGCAGCCGCATGGTCCGCAACGCCGGGCGGCCGTTCCTGATATGGGGCTATGCGACCGTCGTCACGACACTCGCCGTATGGGCCGCCTATGCACTCTTTCCGGGCCGGAACTGGTACTACCTATGGCTGCTGCTGCCCGTGTTCGGAACCGCGCTGAGTCTGCTGACGATGCCCAAGGCGGACGGCGGCAGGGTCTATACCTTCATCGACCGCGTAATCGGTCAGGTATGGCTGGTAATGGGTCTCACGGCGTGGTTCGTCAGCCTGCTCTCGGTATTCGGCGACATGCCGGTCCCGATCCTCTTCGTCATCCTGCTGATGATGGGCATGGGAACAGCCATCACGGGGCTCGTCATCCGCTTCGTCCCGGCCGCCGTCGGCGGGGCCGCGGCGATCATCCTCGCCCCCGTATCGCTCGCCGCGACCGGTTATTGGGTGCCGGCGCTCTTTATCGCCGGATTCGTCGCAATGATGATCGTGCCGGGACATATCCTCAACTACAAGTCGAATCATCCGAAACAATAGCCGTATGGAAGAACGGAAAATGTCCGAAAAAGAGGCGATGGAGCTGATCGCCCGCTCGCTCGAAGCGCAGCGACGCAAACTGAGTTTCGTGCGGAGCACGCTTTTCTTCGGCGCAGGAGCGCTGGCGCTGGCCGTCACAACGGCGGATTACGTCGTCCGGCGGACGACGGGCCGGGATTTGACGCTGATGCTGGTCCTCGCCGGGACGGTCGCCGGGCTGGCCGCACTCTATTTCCATTACAGAAGTCACCGCACGGTCACGGCCAACGACCGGACACTGATGAACGTCTGGGCCTATGCGCTCGGCGTATGTCTCTACACTGCGGGATATGTCGCCACGGGCGACGGGCTGCGGCTGCCCGTCATGGGACTGCTGACCATGGGCGCAGCCATTGCGGCGGGCGTCACGGGCGAACTGTTCCGCCGCAGCGAAGCCAACCGGTCGAACCAGAGCGGATCGCTGGCCGGACTGCTCTTCATCAGCATTGCAGGGGCATTTCTCGCCGCATGGATTTTCCGGGCCGCAGCAGCAGGAGAGACCGTCTCCCAATTCATACTCACCCTTGCGGCAGCCGTCATCCTCTTCTTCGGAACGGGAATCGTGCTGCGCTATAACGAACGCAGGAACCGTGTTTAAAGAACTCAACCCCCTGCTGCATTCCGAACTGCGTCTGGCCGTGATGTCGATCCTCATCGGGGTCGAAAGCGCCGATTTCGTCTTCATCCGGCAGCAGACCGGAGCCACGGCGGGCAACCTTTCGGTACAGCTGGACAAGCTGGCGAAAGCGAATTACATCGAAATCGAAAAGACCTTCCGGGGCAAGATGCCCTGCACCGTCTGCCGCATCACCGACACGGGACGCGACGCCTTCGCCGAATACGTCGCGGCGTTGCAGACCTATATCCGGAAATAAAACGCCCGCCGGATACAAGAGACCCGCGGGAATTTTTATTGCGGCCAACAATTACAGCGTACAGAAAAACGTCACCAGAAACGGAACGCTGAAATCGAGCGTGCAGCCGTGGAAAATCGAAACCACGGCATAGGGCTTTCCGGCCGCCTGCGTGATGACGGGCAGCGTGGTGTCGAAGGTGGTCGCACCGCCGATCGAGACGGCCGCCAGCGGTCCGCACCAACGGGCGACCAGCGGCGCGGCCAGCAGCGTGAAGATCTCGCGCATGACGTTGCATAGCAGAGCGACGGTTCCCAGCTCCGCGCCCCGGAAATCGGCGATAAAGATGCTCGACAGCGAATAATAGCCGAAACCCGAACCGACGGCCAGCGTATCGGTCACGGCCAGCGGCGGCAGAAGCGGCGTCGCGAGAGCCGCGCCCGCCAGCGTTCCGACGACAGTCATCACGGGCAGCAGCGCCAGCCGCGGATCGAGCCGCCGGACACGTCCCGCAAGGGTTTCATCATGGCCCAGCGTCACGCCGACACAAAACATCAGCGCATAGAGAACATACGTGCTGACGCGCGCCCCGGCGACATCGAACGGCACGAGAGCGAAAAGTCCCGCGACGCATCCGGCGACGAAGAAGGCGACGATCACCAGACTCCCTTTCAGTGCATTCCACATCGACAGCGGCTTTTCCGGATCGGATGCCGGACAAGCAGGCGCGGGCGTCGGCTCGCACGCCGTCGGTTCCGAAGATTGGGGAGAACACGGCGCGCGAAACAATGCCGGCTCCGAAGGTTCGGGCGAGCATGACACGCGACCCACCGCTGAATCCGAAGGTTCAGCAGAGCATGACGCGCCACACGCCGCCGGATTCGGGAACGTTTCGGAAGATATATCCGCAACAGTCCCGGAAGAGCAATTCGCACCGCAGCCCCCGCCTCCGGTCCCAAGTTCCCGGCCCGAAACAGAGCCTGCAGATGCCGGATTTGCCCCGGTGCCCTCCGTCCCGGAAGCACTGCGGCCCCGGATACGCCGCCACAACAGCCACGAAGCCCCGATGCTTCCCGCGACCGAGAAGACGAAGATCACGAAGGCGGTACGCCCCAGCGTCGCCATGCCGCCCACGACGGCGGGATCGGAACCGACCTCCAGTCCGAGCAGGAACAACAACGCCCAGATGATGACGGCGATCAGCCGGGAGACGAAGGCGAGGCGCCGGCTTTGCAGCAGGCGCCCCGTGACGATTCCTCCGAAAATGACGGCGAAAAGAACAAGCATTGCCTACTCCTGCTTCGCCGTGAGTTTTTCGATCTGTCTTTCAGCTTCGGCGCTGAGTTTGTCGGCCTGCTTCTTGGCCTCTTCGACCAGCTTGTCGCCCGCTTTCTCGGCCGCCAGCTTCGCCAAAGCGCCCTTCTCCTTGGCGCCGTCCACAAGTTTCGTGCGCTGCGCTTCGGCGGCTTCGACCAGCTTGTCGCCGGCACGTTTGGCCTCCTTGCGCAGGTTGTCGGCCTGCTTCTGAATCTCCTCGCCGAGCGATTCGCTGCCCGTAAGCTTCTGAATCTGCTGGTCAATGACGTTCTTCACGGCCTGCTCGGCCGCTTCCTTCACGCCGAGCGTAATCTTGGGCGAGGTAAACGTGCCGCCTATGCCGACATTGACCGACTCCAAGATCCCGCCCGCAGAACCCGCAGGCAGGGCCACCTTGGCCGTATAGTCGATGGTCTGGTCGAGTCCCGTCGAACCGGACATGTTGATCTTTATGTCGCCCATCTTCAGGTCGAAAGGCTGGGTCGTAATCCGACCGTCCCTGATCGAGAAACGGACGGCGACGTCCTTGGCTTCGATTTTCCGCAGTTTGTCGTTGTCGAGCGCCTTGGCCAGCGCATCGAACGCTTCGAGGTTCTGGATATGGATGTTCGCCGACTTGATTTTGCCCGTGGCGCTGAGCGACTGCAGGTCGGGTTCCATATTCGGATCGAGCGCGGTCGTCATGTCGAGCGACAACGAATAATCGCCGCCCGTTTTGGCGAACAGCGGCACGAGTTTCTGCACCATCTCCAGTTCGTCGAACGTCTTGGAGAACGAAGCGCCCGAAAGCCCCAGCGACAGCTTCAGCGCCGGACGCTGCGGATCGGCCGCCGTCGAATAGCTGCCCGAAGCGGTCGCCGAACCGCCGAAGAGCTGCATGCGCAGCCGTTCGAGCGAAAGGGCGCCGCCGGCCACGCGCATCTCGCCCGATATGCCGGATACGGTCATTTTCTGGAAGAGCACCTTCTGCAGTTCGGTATTGAGCGAGAGGTTCAGGTTGCGCGGCACTTTGAGGGCCTGCACCGGTTCGGAGGAAGTCCCGGCCGACGACGTCTCCGGGGTCTCCTCCGGTGCGGAATCGGGCATGACGTTCATCATTTCGTTCAGGTCCAGCAGGTCGGACTTCACATAGAGACGTCCCGAAAGCATGTCGCCCCGCAGCAGGTAGCCGATGTAGCCCGAAAGCTGGCCGTTGGCCGCCAGATCGCTCCGGCCTATCGTAAGGCCGAGTTCGCCGAGCGTCATGGCCGCGGGCGTAATGGTCGCTGCGGCACGGCGGATATGGACCGCAGGCAGTTCGGGCATGGTCAGACCCAGCCGCTCGACGACGAACGTTCCCGACGCGCCGATCTGCTCGTAGCGGCTCTTTTCGATGTCGGACATACGGCCCGAAACCTTCACGTCGGCGGTAATCAGGCCGCTCAGTTCCATCCCCTTTTCGAGCGGATACACCTCTTTGACGGCCCCCAGATCGACACGGCCGTCCACCGCGGCACGGAACGTCGGGTCGCTGACCAGATTGGTCGCATAGGCCGACGCCGAAAGCGAATTCCCGGCCATCCGGAGCGTGAATTTCGAGAGGTCGAGTTCGGTCTTATCCGCCACGCCGCCGGGATTGGCGATCCGGACGTCGATGTTGATGCCGTCCACCGCCTTGGGCAGCGACGAGTATTGGAAGCTGCCGTTGCGCACCTCCGTCCTGAGCTCGAACGCCGGAAGCGCCGCGCCGCGCATTTCGCCGCGCGCCCAGAGCGCCATCGAAAGTTCGCCGCCGGCCGCAAGATTGCGGAAATCACGGGTGTAGAAAGCCGGAACGAGCGAAAGCACGTCCTTGAACTGCACCTTGTCGCAGCCGGCCGTGACGTCCATGGCCACGGCGTCGTCTTTCAACTCCACCCAGCCGTCGAGACCCACCTCGATGGCGTTCAAACGCAGTTTGTTCTGCGAGAAGGTAAAGCGGCTGTTCGCCAGATCGGCCGCAATCACCGCATCCAGCTCCGCTTCGGCGCCGCTGAGCATCGGAATGCCGCCCGAAACCAGCCGCATGCCCTTGGCCGTCAGCCGCAGGTCGAGGTCGGTCTGGTCGGCCGACATATCGCCCCGCAGACGGAGCGACAGCGGTGCGGTCGAGAAACGCATGCCCGTCGAATCGTCCTCGTAACGGATCGCCGCGTCGCTGATCCTGAAGTCGCGGACCGAAAGGCGGAACGACGAAGGTTCCGCATCGGCGGGGGTCTCCTCTTCGCCCGAAGTCTCTTCCGAAGCCTTCATAACGTCCCAGTTCACCCTGCCGTCGGCGAGTTTGTGCGCATGGAGCGCAGGCTCCGAAAGGATGATCTTCGTCACCTCGAACCCCTCATCGCCGAAAAGCGACATTACGTTCACGACCACCGAAATCCGCTGCGCGGCGACGATCGTATCGCCCGCGAAAGGCTCCTCACCCACCAGCGTCAGTCCCTTCAGGTCGAGCGAAGCGCGGGGAAAATGGCGCAACAAGCTGATGTCCAGCTTCTCGAAATCGAGCCGCGCGTCGAGCATCGCATTGGCCTCACGCTTCACAATCTCGGCGATCTTGCCCCGCAGCACCATCGGCGCCACCAGAGCGATCACCAGCACGACGGCCACCACGATGGCCGCAATCTTCACGATTTTTTTCATCACTTATCTGTTTTAAAGGCGAAAACCGTGGTTTCCACCTCTTCGAATCCGACTTTGCGATAAAGCGCCCTAGCGGCTTCGCGCGCCGGGTTCGACGTCAGCATCACCTTCCCGGCGCCGATGCGGGCCGCATGCTCCACGGCGGCGCGCACCAGCGCATCGCCCGCGCCGCAGCCGCGTGCCGCGCCGTCCACCACGACGTCCTCGATCCACGCCTTGCGCCCCGAAGGCGCATCGTACCACGCCAGCGTCAGCACCCCGACGATGCGTTCCCCGGCCACGGCCGCCAGCAACTCCCCGGTTTCGCTTCCGGCCACGCGCCGCAACTCCTCGCGGGAGGGAGCGCCCAATCGCGGCGAAAGCTGCGGCATCAGCCGCGCGAACGCCTCTTCGAGCGCATCCGAGACTTCGGTTATCCGTCGTATTTCAACCGTCATAGCATCCGATTTTCGGGCAAAGTTAATCTTTTTTTCACAACAGCCCCGCCGATCCTCCTCACCCAAGTCCGCAGAGCCGCAATTTACTCAACAAAGTTAATATTTTCGTCCGAATCTTTGGGGCATGTCTCGAAAAAAGATTACTTTTGCGTCGCATCGGTTCCCGAAACGCCCCGGAAGGGCGCGGGGATTAAAAGGGAATGCCGTGAAATCCGGCAACAGTTCCCGCTGCTGTAAGTTACGCAACATGTTCCGGCACTCTTTGGCCACTGTCCTCCGGGACGGGAAGGCGCCGGAACGGTAACGAGTCAGAAGACCTGCCGCATGCCGTTCAACCAATATGCACCCTGCGGAGAATGGGGCGCAGCAGACCGTCGCCGACACCGGCATCCGACACGTCAGCCCGTACCAGCCGCAGTCATTTGAAAGCCGATGAAACGCGTTTTACGACATATGGCGGTTTTATGCGCCGGCGCAGGATTCTGCTGCGCCTGCATGGACTACGGACCGCAGCATGAAGAGCCGTTCGCACAGTCGCAGCGCGGCGTGTTCATCACGTGCGAGGGCAACTTCGGCTGGGACAACGCTTCGCTGTCGTTCTACGATCCGGCAGCACGGAGCGTCGAAAACGAAATCTTCATCCGCGCGAACGGCATGAAACTGGGCGACGTCGCCCAGTCGATGACCCTCCACAAAGGACGCGGATACGTCGTGGTGAACAATTCGGGCGCGGTCTATGTCATCGACCCGGCGACTTTCCGCGTCACGGGAGTGATCGAAGGGGTCGTCTCGCCGCGTTACATCCACTTCCCCAACGACACGACGGCCTATATCACCGACCTTTACGATCCGCGCATCACGGTCGTGGATTCCCGCAGCAACCGTATCCGCGGCCGGATTCCGATGAACGGCCACAAATCGACCGAACAGATGGTGCAGTGGGGCGACGAAGTGTTCGTAAACTGCTGGTCGTACGACGACAAGATTCTGGTCGTGGACGCCGCACGCGAAACGCTGGTGGACTCGATCGAGGTCGGGCCGCAGCCCTCGTCGCTGGTCCTCGACCGCTTCGGCAAGCTTTGGACCGTCACCGACGGACGCACCGCAGGCATTCCGGCGGCGCTCTACCGCATCGACGCCGCTACGCGCCGCGTCGAGCAGACCTATACGTTCGCCGCGGGCGACCATCCCTCGTCGGTCACCCTCAACGGCACGCGCGACACGCTCTACTTCATCAACCGCGACGTCTGGCGCATGCGGGTCGATGCCGAGGAGCTGCCCGTCACGCCGTTCCTGCCCTATACGCAGACCACCTATTACGAAGTGGCGGTCGATCCGCTGACCTCGGAGGTCTACGTGGCCGACGCCATCGACTACGTCCAGCACGGCGTGGTCTACCGCTTCACGGCGCGGGGCGCGGCCGTCGACACGATACGCGTCGGCATCACCCCCGGATCGTTCTGTTTCAAACCGTAAAAAACATTCGAAGAAGATGAAAAAATACGCATTCCCTCTGGCGGCTCTTCTGCTGGCCGCCTGCAACTCCGGCGAAGAGGTCACGACCACGCAGACGGACGAACCCGTAGCCCGGATTCTCGAATACACTCCCGCACCGGGACAGTTCATCAACGAAGAGGCGCGCTCCGGCGGCGCGTTCGACAACGTGGATACGCCGGAGAAAGCCTGCCGGTACGCTGCCGCGCGCTTCGCCGAGAACAACTGGGTTTCGCTCGGCGGATGGGGCGGATACCTCGTCGCGGCATTCGCCGAGCCGGTACCCAACACGGGCGGTTACGACCTTTACGTCAAGGGCAACGCCATGAACACCTCGTCCGAGCCGGGCGTCGTCTGGGTCATGCAGGACGCCAACGGCAACGGAGTGCCCGACGACACGTGGTACGAGCTGAAAGGCAGCGAGTACGACAACGCCGCGACGATCCGGGGATATGCGGTCACCTACACGCCGCTCGCCGACGGCTCCGCCGCATGGACCGACGACCGGGGCGGCAGCGGCACGATCGACCGAATGGACGAACATACGCAGGCGTCCTACTGCCCGGCATGGATCGAGTCCGCCGACCTGAAATTCACGGGCACGCGGCTGCGCGACAACGTCGAACAGGCCGACGGACAGTGGAGACCTCAGGCGTTCGCATGGGGCTACGCCGACAACTTCTCGACGGTGGACCGGATCGGAACGACCAACCGCCTGCGCATCAGCGACGCCGTGACGGCCGACGGTTCGCCCGCCAACTTGCAGCAGATCGACTTCATCAAGGTGCAGACGGGCGTGAACGCCAAAGCCCCGCTGATCGGCGAGATTTCGACCGAAGTGTGCGGCATCGGCTGCTACCGGACCGTAACCAAACGCAACTGACCGCGTGCTGCGCACCGCGACGATACTCCTCTGCCTGACCTGCGCCCTGCCCGCCGCGGCGCAGCGTGACTCGACGGCCCGCACCATCGCCATCGAGTCGGTCGATATTTCGGGACGCCGCCCGATGAAGGAGATCGGCGTACAGCGCACCGAGCTGGACACGCTCGTCCTGCGCGAAAACATCACCGCATCGCTGGCCGACGCCCTGGCGACGGGTTCGACCATCTTCATCAAATCCTACGGCCGCGCAACGCTCGCGACCGCCTCGTTCCGCGGCACGGCGCCCTCGCACACGCAGGTGACGTGGAACGACATGAAGGTCAATTCGCCGATGCTCGGACAGGTCGATTTTTCGCTGATACCCGCCTATTTCATCGACGACGCGACGATCTATCACGGAGCCAGCTCGGTGGGCGTCACCGGCGGCGGGCTGGGCGGCGCGGTGACGCTGGCGACCAAAGCCCCCGCGGAGCAGGGATTGGGGCTGCGTTACGTGCAGGGCATCGGGTCGTTCGCCACGTTCGACGAATTCCTGCACCTGACCTACGGAGGCGCGCGGTGGAGCAGTTCGACGCGCGTGCTCTACAGCACCTCGGACAATGATTTCCGCTTCCGCAACTACAACTCGAAAGAGTTCGTAACCGACGACGACGGCCAAATCGTCGGCGAATATTACCCCCTGCAGCGCAACCGCAACGGCGGATTCCGCGACCTGCACGTCATGCAGGAACTCTATTACACCACGCGCGGCGGCGACCGGTTCTCGCTGGCGGCATGGTACCTCGATTCGCACCGCGGACTGGCGATGCTCACGTCCGACCGCAACAAAAGCAAACAGAAACAGAATACGCAGGACGAGCGCACGCTGCGGGCCGTGGCAGGTTGGGAGCGGCTGCGCAACGGACTGAAACTCGGCGCACGCGCAGGCTACACCTACACCGATCTGCAGTACCTGCTCAAGCAGGACCCCGAAGGCAAAGGGCAGTTCGTCGTCAATACCGACGCCCGGAGCCGCATTCACACGCTCTTCGCCAAGGCCGAAGCCGAATATGCGCTCGGCGAGAAGTGGCTCTTCTCGGCCAACGCCGCCCTCCATCAGCACCGGGTGCGCAGCGGCGACCTCTCGGTGATCGGCAACAACGGCCTGCGGGCCGATACGCTCTACCGGCAGGAGCGGTTCGAACTTTCGGCGTTCGCCGCCGTGAAATGGCGTCCCGTGCCGCGGCTGGGCGTCGCCGCCGACCTGCGGTGGGAGTTATACGGAGACCGTACCACGCCCGTCATCCCGGCGCTGTTCGCGGACTACGTGCTCTCGAAACGCGGCAGCGTGGTCGTCCGGGCTTCGGCCGCCCGCAACTACCGCTACCCCACGCTCAACGACCTCTACTTCCGTCCCGGCGGCAACAAGAACCTCAACCCCGAACGGGGCTGGACGTTCGACGCGGGCTTGGAAACGACGCTCAAAGGCGACGCCCGTTCGCTGCGCGCGTCGGCCACGGCGTTCGATTCGCGCATCGACGACTGGATACTCTGGATAGGCAGTCCCAAACTGGGTATCTACACCCCGATCAACATCCGCCGCGTCCACAGTTACGGCGTCGAAGCCAAACTCTCGGCCGAAGCCGAGACTTCGGGCGGCTGGCGACTGCTCCTCGACGGCAATTTCGCATGGACCCGTTCGATCAACCGGGGCGATCCGTTCAGCCCGGCCGACGAATCGGTCGGCAAACAGCTCGTCTACATTCCCGTCTATTCGGCGGCCCTCACGGCGCGCGTCGAGTGGCGGCGGTGGGAGCTGACCTACAAATGGAACTGGTACAGCGAACGTTACACCATGTCGAGCAACGACCTCGGCGTCTTGGGCCGCGTGAAACCCTACTTCATGAGCGACCTCTCGCTCGAAAAGGGACTCGACTGCAAATGGGCGTCGTTCTCGCTCAAAGGCTGCATCCACAACCTGCTCAACGAGGAGTACGAATCGGTGCTTTCGCGCCCCATGCCGCGGCTCAACGTCTCCTTTTTCATCGGCATAACCCCCAAATTCGGCAAACGATGACGCTGCGTGAACAACTGCTCGAACTCACCGAGCCTAAATACATGAAATTCACCTCAGCGCTGATGCCGGGCGTCGAAAACGTGCTGGGCATACGCCTGCCCGTATTGCGCAGCATCGCCAAGGAGATCGCCGCCGGGGACTGGCGCGCATATCTGGCCGAAGCCGAGGATTTCTATTTCGAAGAGCGGATGCTGCAGGGGCTGGTGATCGGCTATGCCCGGTGCGAACCCGCCGAAAAGCTCGCACACGTGGCCCGCTTTGTACCCAAGATCGACAACTGGGCCGTCTGCGACTGCTTCTGCTGGCGGCTCCGCGCCGCCGAGCGGCAGCCGATGTGGAAGTTCATACAACCCTATTTTCACGCGCAGGCCGAATACGACGTGCGTTTCGCCGTAGTCATGGGATTGGGCAATTTCGTCGATGAACAGCACCTCGAAGCGTTTCTGCGGCAGCTCGACGGCATCCGCCACGAAGCCTACTACGCCCGCATGGCCGTGGCATGGGCGGTGTCGGTCTGCTACGTCAAATTTCCGCAGCGCACACACGCTTGGCTGGGAAGCTGCTCGCTGGACGACTGGACCTACAACAAATCGCTGCAGAAAATCATCGAGTCCTACCGCGTGAGCGACGCCGCGAAGCAGGAAATCCGGGCGATGAAACGCCGCCGGTAAAAAGCGTGCGCGGCTCCCGCACAAAGCGCCGGAAATATCCGCCGTCCCCGCAGAAAAAGAGCCGGGGCGGCGCGTTTTTGCAAAATAATGCTACCTTTGTATAGAAAATCCGAAAACAAGGCCCTATGCGCAAACTGGTAATCATTCCGACCTACAACGAGAAGGAAAACATCTCGGCGATGATCGACAAGGTCTTTTCGCTGCCCGAACCTTTCGAACTGCTCGTCATCGACGACGGTTCGCCCGACGGGACGGCTGAAATCGTCAGGCAACGCAGGAAAGAGTTCCCCGAAACGCTTCACCTGCTGGAGCGCAGCGGCAAACAGGGGCTGGGAACGGCCTATCTGACGGGGTTCCGCTGGGGACTGGACAACGGATTCGACTACATTTGCGAAATGGACTGCGACTTCTCGCACAATCCCGACGATCTGGTGCGGCTGTACGAAGCCGCCGCCGAGGGCAACGACGTGGTGGTCGGCTCGCGCTATGTGCAGGGCGTAAACGTCGTCAACTGGCCGATGTCGCGTCTGCTGATGTCCTACTTCGCTTCGATGTACGTGCGCATCGTGACGCGCATGCCCCTGCGCGACGCGACGGCGGGATTCGTCTGCTACTCGCGCCATGCGCTGGAGACGCTCGACCTCGACGCCGTAAGGATGAAGGGATACGGCTTTCAGATCGAGATGAAATACTCGGCGTGGCGGCTGGGGCTGAAACTCAAGGAGGTATCGATCATCTTCGTCGAACGCCGCGAGGGCACCTCCAAGATGAGCGGCGGCATCTTCCGCGAAGCGTTCTTCGGCGTGCTGGGACTCCCGCTGCGCAAAATCAGGGCCGCGAAAAAAGCATAGAATATGAAAAATAGAATTTAAATCCGATCCTAACCAAAAGTAAAAATTTTTGTCGGGATCGGATTATGTAATTTCTTCGTCTATTTTATGAGATACTATTTTTTGTATCTCTGTGCCCGGCGCCGCTCCCGCTCTTCCAAGAATTCTTTGCGCGACGGAAATTTCTTTTCACCGGACAGCACCTTTTTATCCCAACGTCGCTGCATAAAATAGCCGGATATCTCTGGCCCCCAGACGATTGTGACCCAGACAGCAGCCTGTCCGGCGCAATAACAAGCGATTTGCACCCACGGCGTCAAATTCGTTCCCTCGGCAATAAGCACTTTATAGGTCAATAACGGCTCGAAAACGGCAAGGAACATAAGTATGGCTTGCGCCTGCCTGTCGCTCCGCGTAACGCCGAGATATTTCCAACCTGCCGCAACGATCAGCAAATTCGCAAAGAAGATGAACAGCATCAGCATTGGCCACGGAGCGATAAGGGTTACGTCCGACTTTATCCATAAAAACACCAACCCGAAAATAGCGGGCAACATCCCCTGAATCAGGGTTATGGCAACGATCCGCAGCATACGCCTATTCGACGGACAAATTCAGCTCAGGATTTTGGCGTGCAATCTCCCTGCAAAGCATATTTTTCACCTCTTCCACTGTGAACATTTGATTTCCTATCCGATAATATCCCATGCCGTCAGCACTGGCATGGAAAATTATTTCATAAAAAACCAAATAACGAATCGCAGCATATGCACTGCCGGAAGCACCTGCTGCAAGCATAGCTTTCCAGAATACGAGAGCATATATTTTTGCTTTCCAACAAGCCCATGCTGTTGCTTTAACATCTGCAATAACAAGTTTCTTGAGGAACGACTTAATCGTACGGGTAGATTTCAATCCAATCTCCCACGCTCTACCATTGTCTGTCCAATATTCCCAAGAACCCAAAAAGACATTATACGAATCTGCGATCAACTTTCGATCATCGTCATCATCAGCCGCACGATACCACGTCAGATATGCTTTCTGCATTTTAGATTTAAATACAGCATCAGAATCATTTGCAGTTTCAAGACGCTCCACTTCCTCCATATAACCTTTCACGGCAGCAGTCAAAGGGGCGTCCCGATTCATTTCGGGAATAATGGAAAAACCTTTCGTCGTCAGGGAGGATTCAACGGCAGCAATAATTGCCGGATCAACCGAAACATCCACACAATTTCGCACAAAGGCATTTATCTGTGCAGTGGACATGTTTCTGAAATTCTGATTTTTCAATGCAGCCGTCTGCACACTTGCCATCTGTTTGATAAAATCCTCTGCGGTCCCTGAAGCACGCGTCATAACATCAGGATTCTCGCCAAAATAATTAAGGATCTCTTGTAAATAAAGATTATGTTCCGCACCCGCTTGCAATGGCGTTTCAGAAGGAAAATTCGTGGCGGATTCGCTTTCCTGAGTTTGACACGACATTGCGAAGATCGCAAAACCAATCACAATCAATGTAATACGTTTCATAAAACTGAAAAGTTAGTGACACAAAATTTGAATTTGAGAACACAAGTGGATATCCAAAACCTAAAATACTATAAAACATTAAATATCCCACACACATTTACTAAATATTTCATATTTTGATGAAAATTGAATTTTCATCAAACCTTAGATTTTATAACACATACAAAGGTTGCGGACCGCAATAATAACAATTGCATCGAAAAACACGGCGGCAATTCCGGCGGCAATCCGATATCGTTACGCCCGCTCCAGCAAAGAGGTCAGAACGTAAAGAAATAGTTCATGAAAAAGTTCCAGAAGGTGACCACGCCGATGGCGAAAAGCTTGGCCAGATAGAAATTCAGGCGGAAGCGGCCGTGCAGCAGCCAGATCGTCAGGTTGTTGATGACAAGTCCCACGGCGGCAATGCCCAGAAAGCGGAGGTACTGTCCCGTAATATCAGGATTCTCGTTGTGGAAAGTCCAGATCCGGTTCAGGATGTAATTCGTCGTCGAGGCGCAGAGAAAGCCGAGCGAATTGGCGACGTACTTGTTGAGCCTCAGCCACTCCTTGCAGAGGTAGGTGATTCCGAAATCGACGAAGACGCCCGAACCGCCCACGATGCAGAATTTGAGAAACTGCTCGATCATCGCGCAACCTCCGTGCGGAGGGGTTTTCCGTTAAACCAATTCGTATACCCTTCCCGGCGCAGGGCGAAGCCGGCGTCGAAATCGGTCCCGGCCAGCTGTCGGGGCACGACGAACGCCACTTCGCGCCGGATCTCCTCCTCGGCGGGAATCCGGAAACGTTCCCCGGTGTCGAACTCCTCGACGCGGAAACGACCGTGCTTCCAGAGCATGACGAGCGACATGTCGCCGCCCAAGTCGATGTTATAAGGATAGGGATTTTCGATTCGCAGCGAAAGCCGCAGCGTATCGCCCGCGGCAACTCGTTCGGGAAGCCCCGTGAAGGAGATGTCCACAAGGCGGGTCGGATGGAAATGCGTATCGACGAACCACGTGAAACGCTTGCCGTTGGGCAGTACGACGCTCCGGACGCGGCCCGTCGTGTCGGCTTCGTCATAAGGCGTCTCGACCAGCACTTCGCGGCCGGCAAAGCGCGTATCGTCGTCACGGAACTGCCATTGGTGGGTCCGGTAGCGGATATTGGGCTGGCAGTAGGCCTCTCCGCCGGTATAGAAGGCGTATTTGGCTGCAACGGCGTAACCGTGGCGGAAAACGACGGGACGGCCGTCGGCGATTTCGGCGATCTCCCCGTAACTGGTGCGGTTGTCGAACACTTCGTAACGGATGCCCAGCGGATTGAAGATCATCACCAGCCGCGTCAGGGCGATCAGGGCGAGCGTCACCCACCCCATGCGCATCAGGTAGCGGCGCGTCCGGGGATGACGCCGGGCGTAGGTGAAGAGCGTATAGAGCAGTCCGAACACGGCGACGATCACCCACTGGGGCTGGACGTATCCGCGCAGCGTCGAAAGCAGGAAAAAGACGATAAACGCCGCCGGAATGAATTTCAGCGCGCGTTCGACGGCGTTCTGCGGCTTCACGGCGATCCACGACCGGACATAGAGCGGCACGAAGAACGGGTTGAAGACGACCAGCAGGTTGAGCAGGTATTCGGCGACGTAACCGGGCCGGAAGACCGAGTTACGCCCCGCCAGATGATAGGCCAGCGACGCCCAGTCGTGCTCGTACTGCCACACGAAATGCGGCACGAGCAGCAACAGCGCCACCGCGCCGCTGAGATATAGGGTCGGACGCAGGAACACGCGGGGGGGGGTCGCCGCAAGCGCGAAGAGCACCACCAGCGCCCCGTGGTACTTGCTGTAGGCCATCAGCGCCATGGCCACGCCCATCCAGAGCCACGCCGCGCGCCGCCCTTCGGTGAACCATTTGAAGGTGAGCAGGAACAACGCCGCGGTCATCATCAGCGGACCGTCGGGCACGGCGATAAAACCGTACAACTGCAACATAAGCGTCGCGGCCGAGAGCATGACGAAAAGCCCCGCATCGCGGCGGTCGGCATCTGTGGGCCGGATGATGCGCCAGAAGACAAAGAGGTAAAGCGGCTGCAGCAGGGTAAAGAAAAACCGCACGCCGAACTCCCCGCCGAAGAGATGCTCCCCAAGCCAAACCAGCAGCGCCGTCATCGGCGGATGGTCGAAATAGCCCCACGAGAGGTTTTCGGCGAACATATGGTAGTAGGCCTCGTCGTTGGCCAGCTCCGTAAGCCCGGCCTGAAAGAGGTTGCACACCCACCATACGCCCAGCCAGAACGCGACCAAGGCGTCGGGACCGAACGAAGCGTATATCTTTTTGACGGATGCTCTCATACGGCGGCAAAGGTAGCAAAATTTATCGGTTTTGCGCCACCCGGCCCCCAAAGAGAGGCGCATGCGGACAGCTTTTGCGAAAAATCGCCGCATGAGGGCGGACGCGGCATATTTTTTCCGCGTAGGCCGCCGTCGGCCGTATTGTTTACAATTTGTTCATTAATTGGAGCGCCGAACGATTGCCGCCTCGGAAACAATCTCTATATTTGCTCCCGGTCAAGGTTCCCCGCCGGCGGCTGCCGGCTTGGGATCAAAAGGGAACTCCTGTGCAAATCAGGGACTATCCCCGTAGCTGTAAGCTCCGTTGCGCTCCGCACACTCTCTGAGCCACTGTCCGTCGGACGGGAAGGCGTGCGGAAGGAGCGAGTCAGAAGACCTGCCTGACCGATATACGGCACCCGCTTTCGGGATATAGAGCGGTGCAGCAACTTTGTTTTACACTGATTTTTTTGGTGAAACCATGCTTTTCAGGCGGCCGTCCGCCGGCAAAAGCGGGCTTTATCGCATAACCGGCCAACAACAAAACAGGAGAAAATATGGGCATTTCCGAACTTTACATCGTAAAACGCGACGGCAAGCGCAAAGCGTTTTCCGTCGAGAAAATCAAACGCGCCGTACGCAAGGCCTTCCTTTCGGTCGGCAGCTACGCCACCGACGACGACATCACGTCGATACTGAGCCGCGTACACGTGTCCGACGGCATGAGCGTCGAAGAGATTCAGAATCAGGTCGAAGTGGCGCTGATGGCCGAGCGTTACTTCGCGGTGGCCAAGAGCTACATGCTCTACCGCCAGAAACACACCGAAGAGCGCGAAGACCGCGAGAAACTCGAATTTCTGATCAACTACTGCGACGCCTCGAACCCGGCGACCGGCTCGAAATACGACGCCAACGCCAACGTCGAAAACAAGAACATCGCCACGCTGATCGGCGAGCTGCCGAAACAGAACTTCATCCGCCTGAACCGCCGCCTGCTGACCGACCGCATCAAGGAGATGTACGGCAAGGAGCTGTCGGACAAATACCTGCACCTGCTCAAGGAGCACTTCATCTACAAGAACGACGAGACGTCGATGGCCAACTACTGCGCCTCGATCACCATGTATCCGTGGCTCTTGGGCGGCACGCTCTCGGTGGGCGGCAACTCGACCCGTCCGACGAATCTCAAATCGTTCTGCGGCGGATTCGTCAACATGGTTTTCATCGTGTCGTCGATGCTTTCGGGCGCATGCGCCACGCCCGAATTCCTGATGTACATGAACTATTTCATCGAGCAGGAGTACGGCGAAGATTACTACAAGCGGGCCGACGAGGTGGCCGACCTCTCGAAAAAACGCCGCACGATAGACAAGATAATCACCGACTGCTTCGAACAGATCGTCTACTCGATCAACCAGCCGACCGGGGCGCGCAACTTCCAAGCCGTGTTCTGGAACGTGGCCTACTACGACCGCTACTACTTCGAAAGCCTGTTCGGGGAGTTCGTATTTCCCGACGGTTCGCATCCGCACTGGGAGTCGCTGTCGTGGCTGCAGAAGCGTTTCATGAGGTGGTTCAACCGCGAGCGCACCAAGACCGTGCTGACTTTCCCGGTAGAGACGATGGCGCTGCTGACCAAAGACGGCGACGTGATGGACCGGGAGTGGGGCGACATCACGGCGCAGATGTACGCCGAGGGGCACTCGTTCTTCACCTATATCAGCGACAACGCCGACTCGCTGTCGAGCTGCTGCCGCCTGCGGAACGAGATTCAGGACAACGGGTTCAGCTACACGCTCGGCGCGGGCGGCGTCTCGACCGGCTCGAAGAGCGTGCTGACGATCAACCTCAACCGCTGCATCCAGTACGCCGTGAAGAACGGCATGCACTATCTCACCTATCTGGAAGAGATCACGGATCTGGTACACAAAGTGCAGACGGCTTACAACGAAAACCTCAAGGAACTGAAGTCCAAAGGCATGCTGCCGCTCTTCGATGCGGGCTACATCAACCTTTCGCGCCAATACCTGACCATCGGCGTAAACGGACTGGTCGAAGCCGCCGAATTTCTGGGAATCCGCATCGACGACAACGACGACTACGTCGCTTTCGTGCAGAACGTACTGGGGCTGATCGAGCGTTACAACAAGAAATACCGCACCAAGGAGCTGATGTTCAACTGCGAGATGATCCCCGCCGAAAACGTCGGCGTGAAGCACGCCAAATGGGACCGCGAGGACGGATACGCCGTGCCGCGCGACTGCTACAACTCCTATTTCTACGTCGTCGAGGACCAGTCGCTGAACGTCGTCGACAAATTCCGGCTGCACGGACGCCGCTACATCGACCACCTCACGGGCGGCTCGGCGCTGCACATGAATCTCGAAGAGCATCTTTCGAAGGAGCAGTACCGCCACCTGCTACGCGTGGCCGCGGCCGAGGGCTGCAACTACTTTACGTTCAACATTCCCAATACGGTCTGCAACAAGTGCGGGCATATCGACAAACGCTATCTGAAAGCATGTCCCGCATGCCATAGCGACGATCTGGATTACCTGACGCGCGTGATCGGCTACATGAAACGGGTCTCGAACTTCTCGGCCGCACGCCAGCAGGAGGCCGAACGCCGCTATTACGGCAACATGAAACCGGCGGCGGGCGGCGCGGAAACACCCGGACAGCAGGGTGCGCACCCGCAACGGGAACCGTTCGCACAGAAAGAACCGGCCGGACAGAAAAGTTCGCCCGCTCAGGAGGCCGTATGACAGCTCCGGAAACAGTAGTCCGATACTACAATTTCGACATCGTATTCGCGGAGATTCCGGGCGAAACGACGCTGGCGATCAATATCGCCAACTGCCCGAACCGCTGTCCGGGGTGTCATAGCCCCCACCTGCAGGCCGATGCGGGGCATGTGCTCGACGCCCCGGAACTGCGCGCCCTGCTGGAGCGATACGGACGGTCGGTGACCTGCGTCTGCTTTATGGGCGGGGATGCCGCGCCGCACCGGATCGCCCGGCTGGCGGAGGTCGTGCGGCAGGAGTTGCCGGTCCTGCACGTCGGCTGGTATTCGGGACGGCAGGAGTTGCCGGAAGGATTCGCGCCGCAGGTGTTCGATTACATCAAACTGGGCGGGTGGGTCGAGTCGCTGGGGCCGCTGACTTCACCGACGACCAATCAGCGGCTCTACAGAATCGGTCCCGATGGCGCAATGGAAGACATTACGGAGCAATTCCGTCACAAACCGTAAACGGAACGGCGTTTTGTTCAGGGGAACCGGAGCATAGGAGATTAGTTAAGCGTTGTCTGCCATACAACGATTTACCTCCGGTTCCCGGAACAAAACGACCCTCCGCCGGAGCCGATCGGAACAGCGGCAGAAAAACCGGCGCGTCTGTTTACGAACGCCGCACATCGGTCATCGGACGGGTTTGCACGATACGGAATTCCGAAACCGAGGACGGAACAAGAACTTATCTTGTGGCATGGATCATGCGGCGGTACTCCGTGGGAGACATGCCCGTTTTTAGGCGGAAAAAGCGGCTCAGCGAAGACTGGTTGGCAAAGCCGGCCTGTCGTGCCACGGCCTTTATGTCGAGCCTCGCGTCCCGGAGCAGGGTTTTGATCTCGATAACGACGTAGTCCGCAATCATTTCATGGGCGGACTGGCCGTTTACTTCCTGAATGACTTTGGTCAGATATACGGGCGAAATGCACAACTTATCGGCATAGAAAGCGACCTCCCTGCGCGTTTTGTGGTGTTCGCTGACCAGCATGGCGAACCGCATGGCGATATTCTCCTTGTTGGTATTCACGAAAGGGCGCTTCTTGGCGCTCGTCTTCTGCTGGAAAAGGACGTAGAAATCCCAGTAATAAATCCGCAGCAGGTGCAGAATGGTCTCCCGCAGGAAAAGGGGATCGTTGTTGCTGCCCCTGAGATCAATCGCCCGGCAAAACCCCAGAAATCGGTTTCGGTCCACGTCGTTCACGCTGTACAGGAAGTTCTTCCGCATATAGAAGAAAAAATCCGGGGTTATTTTCCCCAACCCGCTCATGATGTCGAGGAACATCCCCTTGTCTACTTTGAAAAAGGTCATCGAGAAATCGTCGCTGACCTCGCGGATCGACACCAGCTGCAACGGCAGAATCGTCACGATATCGTTTTCGGAAATCGGACTGCGCACCGAAAAAACCTCTATCACAGCGGTACCTCCCGTGCAAATACCGCAGAAACCCTCCTCCTGATAGGCCTCGTGTTCGCTTATCGGCAGAGACGAAATATCGGTATATATTTGGAATTTGGGATGCATGCTGATTTTTATTGCATTAAATATACGACATTCGCCTTCCCCGCATCTCCTTAATGCAAAAATTGAACTCGAATGGCAAACTTAAGTATCAAAACTCAAAATCGCACCGGAAAGGCGGCATAACGCGAAAGCGCATAT
>ERZ1694968.377-NODE-377-length-22862-cov-12.672337_pt1 | contig 22862 bp, 15 predicted proteins | sample MGYA00581610_ERZ1694968 | MGnify/ENA primary metagenome ERZ1694968 (study PRJEB42213, sample SAMN07424363) | human gut metagenome | biome: ENVO:00009003; feature: ENVO:2100002; material: ENVO:00002003 | host: Homo sapiens | place: USA | collected 2014 ... | reverse complement strand
CAGAAACAGCTGATCAGGAAAAAGAACATGCGAAACGTATGTTTAAGTTTCTCGAGGGCGGTATGGTAGAAATTACTGCTAGCTATCCGGCTGGTGTAATTGGTAATACACTTGAGAATCTTCGCGCTGCTGCAGCTGGTGAACATGAAGAATGGTCATTGGATTATCCTCACTTTGCCGACGTGGCAGAACAGGAAGGTTTCCCGATGATTGCTGCTATGTATCGCAATATCTCTATCGCTGAAAAAGGTCACGAAGAAAGATATCTTGCCTTCCTGAACAACATCGAAAATATGACTGTATTCGCTAAAGAAGGCGAAGTGGTATGGCAATGCCGTAACTGCGGTTACATTGAAATCGGTAAGGAAGCTCCTGAAGTTTGCCCGGCATGTCTGCATCCACAGGCTTATTTCGAGGTGAAGAAGGAAAACTATTAATCTACGGATGGATAGATAAATCTCGGATGATTTAGATAAAGAAAATGCCGCTTGCAGTAATCTACAAGCGGCATTTTTTGGTAACGAGAAATACAAATTGCTATCTGAATGACAGATTGGCAGGATTTATCTATTGATTCCGGTAATCCTTGGGAGATACACCGTATTGCTTTAAAAACTCCCGATAGAAATAAGATTTATTAGAGAATCCACATTTGAACATAATCTCGGATACGGTCAACTTGGTTGTCCTTAATAACTTGGCTGCATATTCCAGTCTGATGCCTCGTACAAATTCACTCGGAGTCTTATCTATTATTTCTTTGAACTTCCGGTACAAGGTAGCTTTGCTCACTCCTACAAATTCGGCAATAGAAGAAGGGCTTAATAGCTCATCATCTATATTATTCTTTATGAAATCTGTTACATTCTGTATCAACTCTTCGTCTTCCGGATGAAGAACAATCCCGTCTTTCACTTTCACAGAAGACATGCTGGAATTGAAATAGTCCTTTAAAAGCATTTGTCTCGACAGCAGATTCTCTATGGTGGATATCACCTGCCTCGGGTGAAATGGTTTGACGATATAAGCATCCGCACCATGGTTAAAGGCATTAATCTGGTCTTCTACAGAAGCCTTTGCCGATATTCCTATGATCGGAATATAACTTGTTTTCAAATCGGATTTCAATTTATTAATCAAGCTCAAGCCGTCCATATTGGGCATGACAATATCACTTATAATAATATCAGGATGATTATGTTCTATCTCTTTCAAAGCCTCCACGCCGTCTTTTGCTTCGTGTATCACATAATCAAAGAGGACATCTTTCAGCAGGTCTCTGATATTCTTTTCATCTTCCACTATCAGTATGACAGTATCTTTGCAAGGGGATAAGTGATCCTGCCCGTTCTTTTCTTTCTGCAACGAATCTTTTTCATCCGTTACAACAAGTGAATGATCGGATGGCAGAGAAGGAATCACGACTGAAAATTCAACACTTTTTCCCAGTTCACTATTTACACTTATCTGCCCGCCTAATAATTCAACCAGACTCTTTGTTAGATTTAAACCTATGCCATTGCTTACAGAGTTACCCAATTTCGGAGTATCAAATATCTTATACTTATCAAATATCTCTGCCATCTGTTGCTCGGTTAACCCCTTGCCGGAATTTCTTACGAGCAAGTATAAGGTTTTATCAGGTTCATTTTGTGATATCTCAACATGAATATATCCATAACGAGGAGTATATTTGAAAGCGTTCGACAGTAAATTGAATATAATTTTTTCCAAAGCATTGCGGTCGGAATAGATCTCTGACGTATCATGAGTCTCTACCTTGAAGTCTATTTTATTCTCTTTCAGGATATCCACATAATTGTTGGAAGCATATTCCATCAATGATTTTACGTCCACATTTTCAGGATGCAAATCCATATTGCTCGATTTGGTTTTACGAAACTCCATCAACTCACTAATCAGCTTCTGCATCCTTTCGGCATTATTCTTTATTATTTGGAGATATTTCTTTGTACTACCATCTAACCCGTCCTGTTCCAACAAGTGCTGTGCAGGTGTATAAATCAAAGTTAGGGGGGTAAAGAATTCATGTGCCACATTAGTGAAGAAATTGAGCCGGGATTCATAAATCTTCTGTTCATGCCGTTTCTCTACCTGGGCTATAAGAACCTGGCGACTTAACCGTATGCGATTTTTGATAACAGACTTTGTGATATAGAAGATAATAATGCACAATATGGCATAGATAATCAATGCAGGAACACTAAGCCACCACGGATAACCTACTTTTATAGTTAAGCGATAAACGTTGTCTCCCCATACTTTGTCGCCATTCGTGCTCTTCACTTCAAGCTGGTACTCACCCGGAGGAAGTTGGGTAAAGATAATATTCGGATTATTACCCATCCCCACCCAATCATCCGAATGGTTCTTCAAGCGATAAGCATATTCACAGTTTTCATTGTTAATAAAGTCTTTGGCTATGAAATTGAAAGTCATGAATCTTTCTTCATAGCTAAGTTTCAACACTCCTTTTCTGATACGTTCATTAATGTCCTGTACCGTATTATATATCTTCAAACTACTTAATATAAGTGGAGGATTAAACTCGCGCAAATGTATATTTCGAGGATTGAAATAACTAAACCCGCTTACTCCTCCAAAGTACAAGAAGTCACGATGATCCTTGAAGAAAGCTCCATCAGAGAATTCATCATTCTGCAATCCGTCATTCAAGGTATAATTATCTATTTTATTGTTTTTTACATTCAGGCTAGACAATCCCTGGTTGGTACTGATCCATATCTTTCCTTCATGGTCTTTTAATATTCCATGAATCGTTTTATTATTCAATTTCTCGTCGGCATATTGTATCAGGTGAAAATCATTCTCCTCCTTTTTCAATTCGTTCAGTCCATAACTTGTTCCTATCCATATATTGGTATCATCACGCAGTAAGCACAATACATCATTATTGGTGAGTAAAATCCGACTGTCCATATCCTCCAATGATTTTATGCTGTTATCTTTCATATTGATACAGTTCAAGCCTCCGCCACGTGTGCCAAACCATAACATATTGTCTTCCGGATCGGATGTAATGGCATAAACAACATCGTTATTCAATGAGATATTTTTATCCGACGAATTATATTGCCTGAATCCTTTAACGTGATAACGACCTTGCTCTCTGGAAATATTTATTTTGATTAAACCATATCCTGATGTTCCCACCCATAAAAGAGAATCATTGTTCGTAAAATAAATGTTGTACACAGCCTTGAAAGGCGGATATTTATCAGGTATCTCTAGTTTTTCCAATCGTCCCGTAACAGCATTCAATATATTGATTCCGGTTCCTTCCGTTCCGATAAAAATGTCATTCGCTTTATTTCTTCTCAAGGCATAGACAGAATTGGAAATCAATCCTTTACTCTCATTCAGATAATCTGTCAATTCCTTCGTAGCAGGATTTAACAGTTTTATTCCGCTTCCTTTTGTGCCTATCAGAATATTACCATCTTCATCTTCACAAAAACATCTCACAGGGTGACTGGTGTGAACGGTTTCAAATAAAGAGTCGTAATGATAAAGTTGAATTAATCCTTGTCCGTCCGTTCCTATCCACAATATGTTCTGACTACCGGAATAAAGAGTGAAAACTGATAACTGACTGGATAGTTCGTTCAGGTAGGTAAAAGTATTCTTTTTTAAATCATAATGAATACATCCCCCTTCTATAAAGCTGACGTACATCTTGTTCTCTGCTAAAATAACCTGCGATACAGGTTTGCTACTATCCAGCTCAATGCATTGGGAAACTGTAAAGTCGGGATTTAAAAGGAAAAGTTTGTTGTCTTTGTTTAAGATAAATCTGCCTTTCGACAGAAATATCTTATCTACAGGAGTCTGTATGTCGACTGTGCGTAAATCACTCTGTTTTCCTCCGTTAACGAGTAGATTGTAAGTCAGATGCACGGTATTTCCATTATTTAAAAGGAAAAGCATACGATCGGAATCATTCACGGAATAATCCTTTATATGACTTGCAAAGTCTGTGTTAATCGGATTAAACTCATCTTCAGAATCATTGTAGACAAAGAACCCCAGTCCCTTTATGAGGCAGATAATATCTCCTGCCGCACTCTTTCCTAAAATAAAAGACTTTTCTTGATTGGGTACTTTATTATCTGTTCTTAAATAATACCTTGTTATCAGACGGGTTCGTTTATCTAACCGATTGATTCCATTATCTGTTGCTATCCATAAACTGCCCTTACATTCGATAATCTGGCGGATAACGTTATTACTTATAGAATTCGGATTGTTTTTGCTATATCTGAATGTCGTAATTTCTCTTCCATTATATGCATTCAGTCCATCCCATGTCCCAATCCAGATCGTATGTTCTGCATCTTCCAAAATACAGTTTATTGAATTATTTGTCAGTCCGTTAACATTTGATATGTGTTTTGCCACATTAAAAGCATAAGACTTTGTGGAAGTGGCAAATGCAATAATCAGAATAAAAAATATTCGTGCGTATAAGATGTTTCTCATGTAAATGAATGTTATTTATACGGTTAGGATAATAGCAAATATAAGGAATTTATTTTATTCCGCGCATATTTTCATCGGTAACAAGGGTGTATGATTTCACCGTCAACAACCAATCAATAATCAATAGGCGTTTGCTAGATTCAGTATTCATTCATGAGAAATAATAATGTCTTTTTCATGGTCAGTTGGTTGTTAAAAAAGGGCGGATTATAAAATCCGCCCCCTCATTTTATTCATATTAAAAACCCGGATTTTGGGAAAGAATATTGTTGCTCTTATCCCTTTCACCTTGCGGTATCGGAAACAGATAATCTCTGTCGTCCCTAAAATTGGCACCTTTCGATGTATTATATTTGGTTGCATAAGCACGCATAACGGTTCCGAAACGTTTTTGTCTCATCAGGTCATCCCGTCTCCATCCTTCCATTGCCAATTCACAACGACGTTCCTTCCAGATGATTTCTTTCAGACGTTCTTGGTCGGTTTCTGTTATGTCGGGCAGTGTATTAGTTGTTGTAGCAGGGATATACGCCTGTTGATCTCTTCTCGGATCGACCGGATTAGTTTTGCGGGCTCTTTCTCTTACATCATTCAGGTAAGGAAGTGCAAGCCCTGGTTTTCCATTTTCGTTTAATACTTCGGCATACATCAAGAGAACATCGGAATAACGGATCAAACGAATGTTGTAACTAATCATCCAGACGTCGAAACCAGTTTTTTCTACTGCTGGCACAGTCATCTTGTAATCATGATAACCGCTTGGAGATTCAGCATTGTCCTGCGCTTCAGTATCACCTTTATATCTATCACCAGTCTGTGTGAATACATAAGTAATACGCGGGTCATCTGCATCAAAGGCATCATAGAGGTCTTGGGTTGGTACGTGAAATCCATATCCCTGATAACCGGAGATGCGTCTGCTTGTGAAGAAGTGAGGGACATTGGTACCTGTGGCTATGTTTTTGTCATATACTTTGTTGGCAATCTCAAATACTGATTCCGAGCTGTTTTCATATTCAGTGCGCCAGTTCATGCCGTAATCACTCAACAATGTATAGTCTTTGTCTACTTCAATAATATCATGAAGTACCGTTTCGGCAGAGGCAAAATCACCTTTGAACATGTATGTTTTAGCAAGCATTGTTTTAGCAAAGCCACGTGTTGCACGATAAGCATCATCTTCAGAGTAATCTCCTTTTGCAGGAAGTGCGGAGGCATCGGTTAAATCATTCACAATACATTCATATACCTTCTCCAATGGGGAGCGGGGTATTTGCAGTATTTCAGCGGGTTGCATCGGCGTAGTGATTAGAGGCACTTCTCCGAATGTAGTGACCAGGCAATAATACCCGAATGCTCTCAATGCTTTTGCCTCGTTTGCATAACGTTTCAATAGTTCTTCGTTTCCTATTGCATCAGGAGCATAATAAATCACATCGTTACAGCGATTGATTAATCTGTACAGAATCTCCCAACGACGTCCTACTTCACCATTGGTTGTGTAGATCGTAAAGTCGGACAAGTCGCGTACTTCGGCACGGTCACCGTCATTTCCTCCTCCTTTCAGTGCATCATCCGTACTGCAATCACCTACAAAATAATGATTTAATGCATATTCATTCCAAGTTGTACGTAATTGAAGATAAGCTCCAGTCAAGGCTTGTTCAATATCGCTTTCCTTCTGATAATAATTATCGCTTGTGGTTTTACCATAACTTGGTTCGTCGAGAGAGCAGCTATACAACCCCACTCCGGCAAGAGCCCAGCATATTATAAATAATATTTTTCTCATAATGTAATGTCTTTTTAGCTAGATTTAAAATTGCAAATTAACTCCAAAAGTGAATGTACGTGAAGACGGATAACGTGTAGTATCCACTCCCATATCCAATGGGTTATTGATACCCAGTTCCGGATCAAGTCCGGAATAACCGGTTAAAGTAAATATATTCTGACCGCTCACATAGAATCTACAACTTGAAAACAGTTTGCTCTTCTGGCAAATGTGGCTAGGCAGTGTATAGCCTATTTGCATATTCTGTAAACGCAGGTAAGAACCATTCTCCACATAGAAAGAAGAACCTCTCATATTGTTGTTAGAGTCAGAGTTGGTTATGCGTGGATATACAGCATCCAAATCCCCGTCTTTTGTCCATGCTTTTGTGTAAGCATCCGCCAATGCATTCTGGCGTCCTGCTGAAGCAAGGCTTCCTTTAGCAACGTTCCAGATGTCATTTCCAATAGTTCCCTGGAATGCCATGCTTACATCAAAGTTCTTATAACTAAATCCTAAGTTGAAACCATAAATGAGGTCCGGATTAGGATCACCGATAAAAGTACGGTCATCATCATCGTTCAATTCGCCTGATTCTCCTAATTTGGCAAACTTGAAATCACCCGGTTGTGCATTAGGCTGAATCTTGGTACCATTCTTATCCACATAATTGTTTATCTCTTCCTGATTCTGGAATATTCCTATTTGTTTGTATCCCCAGAAACGTCCGATAGGACCTCCTACATACGTACGGCTAGTATTTCCACTCAAATATTCCGATGTAAGTTTGGTTACCTCTGTCTTATAAGTAGACATGTTCAGCCCTACATTGTAATTAAAGTCTTTTCCTATCTGGTTACGGTAGTTGACTACTATTTCGAAACCGGTATTCTTCAAGTCTCCTGCATTGAAGAAGGGGCTGTTAGGGAAGGCGCCAAAAGAAGGAATAGGCATATTGAGCAACATGTCACTTGTTTTCTTTACATAAAAGTCCATGCTTACATCAAGGCTGTTTTTAAAGAAAGACATATCTAAACCGACATTGGTTTGCTGGCTGGTTTCCCATTTAATATCTGCATTTCCCACATAAGTCGGGACGTAACCTTGTGAGTATCCGTTTCCAAAGTACCACTGATTCTCATTATTGGTGCCAATCAACGTAAGAGGCGCGTCTCTATCAATTCGTTGGTTACCATTCTGTCCCCAGCCTACACGCAGTTTTAAATTGGAAATTGTATTTTCAATGTTCAGGTTCTTAAAGAATTCTTCATTGCTCACTCTCCAACCTAATGAAACTGATGGGAAATAGCCCCAACGGTTACGTTTGGCAAATCTTGAAGAACCGTCGGCACGGAAATTGACCGTAGCAAGGTATCTGTCATCATATACATAGTTGATACGTCCCAGGTACGACAGCATAGAAGATGTTTCTTTACCTCCCGAGGTGTTATCTCCAGCTGTTTGTGCATCAAGTATCTGATAGATTTCATCGTTACCTAAAGCCTTTCTCTTAAATGCATTAATGCCTTCGCTGCTGTTCTTCTCATAAGTCATGGCAACCATTGCATCCAGTTTATGCCTGCCTATTGTCGTGTTGTAGTTAAGGCGTTGTTCCACCAGATAATTAGAAGTAACAGCACTATTATTATTCAATTGAGTTTCTTTATTATATTTACTTTCCTGATTCGCTAAGTTATCTTCCGAAAAAGTAGACGAATAGACAGGACGGAAGTCTTTGAAAGTATCATGGTATCTTTCGAAGCTATACTGTACCCGATAGCTCAATCCTTTATACAATTTGATTTGGGCAAACACATTACCAAATACATTGAATATGTCATTGTATCTATTAGGAAGTTCGAGCATGGCTACCGGATTAGGGTCGTAAGACCACTCGGTAGGCGCATATTTGTTATATTCGTAATTTTCAGAAGACGGATCTACCAACGGGCTGATAACAGGGGTAAAAGGATCAGCTTTTTGAATGAAATCGAATGAAGGAATTGCTCCTGCGTCACGTTTTCTTATCTTTGCCAGATTGACATTGGCGCCAACAGTGATAAATTTGTTAATATCATATTCAAGATTCGCTTTAAGTGAAAGTCTCTTGAATTCAGTAGTGATGATTGCACCCTGATCGTCTACATATCCTAAACTTAAAGAAGATCTCGAATTATCTGTCCCCTTACGGATGCTTAGATTATAGTTCTGATTGAAAGCTGTACGGGTTACTTCATTCCACCAGTTGGTATTATAGCCTTTCTGATACTGATTGGTAAACTTATCCTTCATTGAGTTTTGAAAGCTTGCATCGTTTTCATACGCTTTCATGATGAAGTTGTAGTATTGGTCGCTGTTCATCATGTTCAATGCTTTATAACTGTTTTTTACACCTACATAAGCATCCAATGTTACAGTCGTTTCACCTTTCACCCCTCCCTTGGTAGTAATGAGGATTACTCCATTAGAACCTCTCGAACCATAGATAGCGCAGGCTGAAGCATCTTTTAATACTTCCATACGTTCAATATCAGATGGATTCAGGCTGCTGATGTTATCCATGAACTGTCCATCAACTACGTACAATGGATTGTTGTCATTGACGGTCCCTAAACCTCTCACGCGGATCACTGCATCCGATCCCGGCTGGCCGGAACTGGCGGCAACAAATACGCCGGCTGCCTTACCTGTAAGTAGTTCGGATGCATTGGATACTGCATAGTTCTTAATATCCTTACTACTTATAGAAGCCAAAGCACCGGTAAGGTCACTCTTTCTTTGAGTACCGTAACCAATAACTACAACCTCATCCAATTTATTATCGGACACTAGATTTACATTGTACGTTCCGCTATTTGTTACGTTTACAATTTCAGTTTTAAAACCTACATACGAGAATGAAACTTTATTTGACGATACTTTTAATGTATATCTACCGTCAAAATCAGTGATAGTACCATTGGTCGTCCCTACTTCAAGAACAGAAACTCCAATTAAAGCCTCTCCGGTATTACTGTCGTATACCACACCCGAAATACTCTTGGTTTGCTGTGCAAAGACATTTGTGCAAACAGCAAGAATAAGAATGAATAATAATAAATGCTTACTCATAGTTTATACACTTAGATTTAATTATATGAAATGATATTTTGTTTATTCGCAATAATCTTACCATCTTTCAGTTCTAATTCTGTTCCGGCGGGAAGTTCCACAATTACTCTTGCGTCATTGGCCGGGATCTCAACGGAGCCATTTATCTTTATATTTTTTGCTATATATTCTTTGGCAACAATATCAAACAAATCGCATGGTTGGGTAGCTTGATAAGTAATGGTTTGGGTCTCTTTATGAGGGTTATAATAGAGATAGACCGGATAAGGTTTTTCTGTATAGAAGTCTGTGACATTACAATCCAGTCGGAGAATACCCTCCACATTCGTTTGACAAACAATGGCCCCCAAAATACCAACAGGAGAAGAGCTGTAAACACTGAACATGCTCTCCGTCGGATTACCTTTTATCCATTTGGGACCATCGCCGATTGCCACCGGACTAACTCCTTTTAATGATGCTTTTCCATAGTCATCCGTTTTTCGTAAACCTTCATAAGAAACATTATCATAAGTAATGTCCTTCAATTCCGGAGCCCATTGATGTGTTTCATCTATTTCCCCCGGATAGAACAAACGACATGCACTTGCATTGTTCAACATCCACTTGCCGATAGCCTTTGCATATTGAGGCTGATATTTCACCATCGGAATGAAAGGCCAGGCAGGTTTGATACTGTTCATGAGGAATGCATATCCTCCGCCGTCTGTTATACTTCCTTGCAGACCACTTACATCATAATCACCCCATTTTCCTACAATAATCCCCCAACCGGTTCTTCCTGCAGGGCTTTTACATCCGTCAAATACCCAATCAAGAAGTTTGGCTACATCATAGTTAGCCCCCTCTACTGCATTCAAATAGGCTGCCGTATACACTCCGAGTGGTAAAAGAGCCTCGTAAAAACGGCTTTCTTTCTGGGCAAGCAGGGCTTCGATAGCACTCTTACTATGTTGCAGATAACGTGGATCGCCAAACTTATGATAAGCACACAACAATACATAAGCATGGCCACCGGCGGCGTCTTGTTGCAATGGAATATTATTCACCATTCCTTTCATTTGTGCATAGTCAAAATAAGAATAGTCGTAATTTCCATTCAATACGGAATCTGCTTTAACAAACTGCTCCGCAATGCTTTTTTGTATCTTCTCTGCCCCGTCTACATTGGGGAAAACATCGCAAATAGCATAATATAAGGCATTGGGTAATACATCATACCACCAGTCGCGGCCATAGCCTCCTCCTAAAAGGGCTACTGACGGAGTCGTATTGTTCATGACTATATTCCAGCCGTTATCAGAGTTGAAATAATTCTGCACCATTTTTACATAGTTATATCCGTCTTGATTCGTCTTGTCAATCCCTACAAGGCCGGCACCAAGAATAGCTGCCAATGAGTTCAGACTTTCATGGAACTCTCCGTTATTGGCATTCTTTCCCTGACGAATATCTTTAATGGCAGTATATAAGCCAAATGTAGTCTGGTCCATATTTCTGCGGGCGTCATCTAACCAGATTAATGGTCCGACTTCGCTTTTATTATTCCAGTCAAAAATAAACTGGTCATACTTTTGGACTTTTTGCTTCCAGTCCAGCATTTTATAAGTTTCAGGCATATCAGGCATAGAGTCTACCCTATGGATGGAAACCTGCTTTACCTTTTCACCAAAGTTATTTCCGTTGCCCGAGCAAGATGCCAGGAAACAAACGGTCATAAGTACAAAAACACCTTTACTTGTCATTTTCATGTTCAATAGTATCAGTTTGATTAGTAATATTCTTAGCTAAAGGATATGCCGCTAATTGTAATCCGGCAACAATCACCAGCGCATATTTCAATGCAAAATCCTGCGATACACAATAAGCAAGGAAGATAAACAGTAGTAAACCAAAAGCTCTTCCAAGGAAAAGGCCGAACTCATGACTTAGGATATATGCATATTCGTTTCTATTCTCAATCTTTGCAACTGCATCAATTGTTCTCATCATAATGGGGAAGTAAGCCAGGTCGAACAAAGGCTGGAATATCACTTTGCAAAGGACGAAAAGGATCACTCCCGTAGCAGAGAAGAGAATACCGTTGAATAGTGTACCGACAAAGAATACGATTAGTCCTCCTACAAATATTTTCAAACGGTCTTGCGGGCGGGCCATACGTCCTAATACATACACCAGGACAGCGGTCAATGCTCCGCTAACTCCCTGAATCAATCCTAACGCTCCTTCATCTCCTACCAGCTTCAATACTAATATAGCCGGTGCCGTTACTAAAAAACCTTGAACCATTCCTTTCAATGCGGCTAGCCACAGCATCTTTTTCCAAAGTATGTTGAAGCGGAAATAGAGGAAGTTCGTTTCTTTGGGGTTCTCGAATTTACCTTTCCACAGGGTCATACAGGCGATGACAGTAATGACTACTGCTGCCATCGTAACTACACAGTAAGAGGTATTGATATTGAAGAGGAATCCGAAAACTTCTTTTCCATCTATCTGACTGATAAATGCGCCTATAATTAAAGGAACACCGATGGAGGTAATAGAAAAGAAGAAAGACTCTAGTCCGAAGAAATAGTTACGGCTGTTGTCGTTGGTATTATAGAGAGCCAGCAGGTATCGGTTGGTCCAGAAGAAACCAGAAGCTGCTCCCATTAAAAAGCCGGCCAGACCAAGTTCGACGAAGCCAAGTGACTTGATAGTCATCATACCGAACATGGAAATGCCACTTACCAGGATTCCTATCGAATAAAGTGTCTTCACACTGTATTTCTTTAGCAGATAGCCGTTAACAAGAGAGGTAGTAATGATGCCTATATACATTGCCAGCTGATAAAAAGCAACCATCACCGGATCGCTCGTGTTCCTCATGATATAGGCTCCCACAAAGATTTCTACTATCGGTAGTACCAATGCATAAAGCATATTGGTAACCAACAGTGTTCTCATGTTAGGTTCCTGTTGCTTAAAGAACAGATATTCTTTTTTCAGTTTATTCATTACTTCTCTTGTGTCTGTTTTAATACGTTTAATATCTCTGAAATGGAAAGCTCTGCCTTACAAATCACTTCATCGCTTGCTCCATAATACATGGTTATCGTATCGCCGTCCACTAAATGCCCATTAGTGAAAACTACATTTCCGAAGAAACCTGTTTGCTCATAAGCGGCGATAGGTTCCATGATCGGTTCTTCGCTTCTTGCAATGACTTTCGACGGGTCATTTAAATCGAGTAATAAAGCCCCCAAGCAATAACGGTGATTAAAATCGGCTCCATGATAAATCTCCAGCCAGCCTTCTTCTGTCTTTATTGGAGCTGCCCCTGCCCCTACACGTGCGCAATCCCACATTCCGTCACGAGTGGTTGCCACACATTTGTGGTTTCCCCAATGCAAGCGGTCGGGCGATTCTGCCAACCATATATAATTGCCGCCAAGTTCGGGACTGCTTGGGCGATGAAGAGCGAAATACTTGTCACCTATCTTCTGTTCGAACAATGCACAATCTTTATTATGCGGTGGGAATATCATTCCATGCCGTGTATAGTTTTTCCAATCATTGGTGTGAATCAGTCCGACCCCTACAGCTACCGACGATACTTCTGTGAAAGTAAGGTAAAAACCATCTTCGGTTGTTGCAACACGGCAATCCTCAATGCCGAATGCTTCCAGCTCTCCTTTTCCGAAAATGGGTGGAAATTCCGGTTCATCTTTGAAGTGAATACCGTCGGTACTTGAAACCAATCGTAAGTAAGACATCGTAGTCAGATAATTTTTTCCTTTGTAACCGATAACGCGTGGGTCTGAAGCATCCAAATCGGGATCATTCTTTAAAAACGAAACCACTTCTATTTTTCCTTTTTCATTATATATAGGAAAACTGATAATTCCTTCTTTCTGTATAGGTCTCTCTGCGACGCGCAAAAGTAACCAAATTTTGCCTTGATATTTGAAAACTCCGGGATTTAACAAACATGTAATTTCCATTCCGTTGATTCCCGCTTTTAAATCTTTTGGAGCCAGTAGGGGGTTCTGCTCACATCTTTTAGCTATATCCATAATATTTCGATTAGTGATTATTTCTGTGAACAAAAGTATGAGATGAAAGACAGGAAAGCGTTTACTATATTCTCAAAGAGGTGTACACATGCTCAAGAACATGTTTTTAAGAGGATGATATTAGGGAATGATTTTAGAAGAGGCAGTGATATTCGTATTTATATGCTGTTACAGTTTAAATGATTGGTTTATAGTTGAATAGACAGTGTGCTGAAGTGTATTATATTCTCATAAGTGTATAGTATAGTTTCTTTGAAGAGTGAAAAAGAAACATATAAAGATAAAAAATAAGAGGCCAAACTCAAAAATATAATTTGAGGAAGCCTCTTGTTTTTTCTTTTTAATAAAAATAATACTGTAAATCCTATTTCTTCACGTACGGATAATCTATCGTACATAATCTGTCAGAGTTTGTTTGATAGAGGTGAAGCCGTTAAAAAGAAATTTGTTAGACAGCCTCTTTTCGTTATCGGTTTGGTATACTGTCTTTATAAATAGTAATTGTCCTTTTTCTTGTTGAATCATTCTTGATACTGGTTACATCTCCCCGGGTCGTGAAATACACATAGTTTCCCAGATCGAGAAAACGGTACACTTTCACTCCGTCGTGCTCGAACAGATAACTGACTTCATAAGTCTGGTTATTTTCCGATTTTCCGCTTTTCAGTGGAATACCTGCATAGCAGGAAGCTAGTCCCGTTATGCAGAAGAAAAGAATAAAGGTCCGAATCAATGTTTTCATAATCATTTCTTCACGTGAGGATAATCTATCGTATAATGCAGTCCGCGGCTTTCTTTGCGTTCCATCGCCTGACGCATAATCAGATAACCCACATTCACCATATTACGCAATTCGCAAATCTCTCTGGACGCTACACTGCGTTTGAACAGGCTTTCAGTCTCTTCGTAGATAATATCGAGTCGGTCCCAAGCACGTTTCAGACGGAGGTCACTGCGGACGATGCCTACGTATGTACTCATAATTTGATTCACTTCCTTCATACTTTGCGTAATGAGCACCATTTCTTCCGGCGAGCGGGTTCCTTCGTCATTCCATTCGGGAATATCTTCATTATAAGAATACTGATCGACCGCTTGCAGACTGTGCTTGGCGGCAGCGTCGGCATATACCACTGCTTCTATCAATGAGTTTGAAGCCAGACGGTTTCCACCATGCAATCCGGTGCACGAACATTCTCCCACGGCATAAAGACGTTCGATGGAAGATTGTCCGTCCAGGTCGACAAGGATACCTCCGCAGAGATAATGGGCGGCCGGGGCTACCGGGATATAATCTTTCGTGATGTCGATGCCCAGGCTAAGACATTTCTCGTAGATATTGGGGAAGTGTTTCTTTGTTTCTTCGGGATCTTTGTGGGTGACGTCCAGATATACATGGTCGTCTCCACGGTTCTTCATCTCGTTGTCGATGGCGCGTGCCACGATGTCACGGGGAGCGAGTGAAAGACGGGGATCATATTTCTGCATGAACTCTTTGCCGTCCATTGTACGTAGTACACCTCCGTAACCACGCATTGCTTCCGTTATCAGGAAAGAAGGGCGGTCTCCCGGATGATACAGGGCGGTAGGGTGGAATTGTACAAACTCCATATCCTTCACCGTACCTTTGGCACGGTAAACCATGGCGATACCGTCTCCGGTAGCGACTAGCGGGTTAGTGGTTGTTTTATAAACGGCTCCTACTCCACCGGTAGCCATTAGCGTCACTTTAGCAAGATAGGTATCTACTTTTCCCGTTTTCGGATCGAGGATATAAGCACCATAACATTTGATGTCCGGTGTCTGGCGGGTTACAGTCACTCCCAGGTGATGCTGTGTCAGGATTTCAATGGCAAACTGGTTTTCGATGACCGTGATATTCGGATGGCGTTGTACGGCTTTAATCAGGCTGTCTTGAATTTCCGCTCCCGTATTATCTTTATGGTGAAGAATACGGAACTCCGAGTGTCCGCCTTCGCGGTGCAAGTCAAATTCGCCTTTCTCGTTCTTGTCAAAGTCCACTCCCCACTTAATCAGTTCTTCAATTTGTGCGGGAGCTTCGCGCACTACTTTTTCTACTGCGGCACGGTTACTGATCCAGTCGCCGGCAATCATTGTGTCTTCAATGTGCTTGTCGAAATTATCCACCAGAAGGTTGGTGACGGAGGCTACACCTCCCTGGGCGAAGTACGTATTGGCTTCTTCCAGCCCACTTTTACAGATAAGAGCAACTTTACCTTTGTGCGCCACTTTCAGCGCAAAACTCATACCGGCAATTCCGGAGCCGATAACGAGGAAATCGAATTTTCTTACCATAATTTTGTTATTTCTCACCGCAAAGCTACAAAATAAGTTACTTCGTTGTACTTTTCGTTGTCACTAATTCATAAAATTGCTACCTTGCAGGCAAAAATCTGACAAAATGAATCGAATATTTCATGCGCGCATCGCCTGGTACCAATATTTCCTGTTGGTGGTGCTTACTGTGAATGCCGTCGGCGCATTGTGGTGTAAGTATATCTTGGTGGCAGTACTGTTTATGTTGATGCTGATTGTAGTGATCGAACAAATTATACACACTACTTATACATTGACAACAAATGGTGATCTGGAAGTCTCACGTGGTCGTTTTATTCGCAAGAAGATCATCCCGCTTTCCGAAATTACTGCAGTCAGGAAATACCATTCCATGAAATTCGGCCGTTTCTCGGTGACGGATTATATCCTGATAGAATACGGAAAAGGAAAGTTTGTTTCGGTGATGCCTGTCAAGGAACAGGAATTTGCAGAACTACTCGAAAAGAGAATGTTTGAAAAGAAGATAAAAGAGTAACTGATTATATACTATGAAATATCAAGTGATTATCATCGGTGGCGGTCCTGCGGGATATACGGCTGCCGAAGCTGCCGGTAAAGGCGGTTTGAGCGTATTGCTTATCGAAAAGAATAGTCTGGGTGGCGTCTGTCTGAACGAAGGCTGTATTCCTACGAAAACATTGTTGTATTCGGCAAAGACTTATGACAGTGCAAAACATGCATCAAAGTATGCAGTCAATATCCCGGAAGTCTCTTTCGATTTGCCTAAGATAATAGCTCGTAAAAGTAAGGTAGTGCGTAAACTGGTGCTGGGAGTGAAAGCGAAGCTGACTGCCAACAATGTTACAATCGTATCGGGAGAAGCGCAGATCATTGATAAAAATACGGTTCGCTGCGGGGAGGAAATTTACGAAGGGGAGAACCTGATACTTTGTACAGGCTCGGAAACTTTCATTCCCCCTATTCCGGGAGTGGACGCGGTGAACTACTGGACGCACAGGGATGCTTTGGACAGTAAAGAATTGCCGGCTTCTTTGGCTATTGTTGGTGGCGGGGTAATCGGTATGGAGTTTGCGTCGTTCTTCAATAGTTTGGGAGTACAGGTGACGGTGGTTGAGATGATGGACGAAATCCTGGGTGGAATGGATAAGGAGCTTTCCGCTTTGCTCCGTGCAGAATATACAAAACGAGGTATTAAATTCCTGCTTAGTACGAGAGTGGTCGGCTTGTCGCAAACGGAAGAAGGGGCTGTTGTTTCTTATGAGAACGCGGAGGGAAACGGCGGTGTCATTGCAGAGAAGCTGTTGATGAGTGTCGGCCGTCGCCCGGTGACGAAAGGTTTCGGGCTCGAAAACCTGAATTTGGAGCAGACGGAGCGTGGTGCTATCAGAGTTAATGAAAAGATGCAGACTTCTGTGCCGGACGTGTATGTTTGTGGTGACCTGACAGGATTCTCTTTGCTCGCCCATACGGCTGTTCGTGAAGCGGAAGTTGCCGTACATTCCATCTTGGGAAAGGAAGATGCCATGAGTTATCGGGCTATTCCGGGCGTAGTCTATACCAATCCGGAGATTGCTGGAGTGGGTGAAACGGAGGAGTCGGCCTCAACGAAAGGAATCAATTATCAGGTTATCAAACTTCCGATGGCTTACTCCGGCCGTTTTGTGGCGGAGAATGAAGGCGTGAACGGAGTCTGCAAAGTATTGCTGGATGAACAGCAGCGGGTGATTGGCGCTCATGTGTTGGGAAATCCGGCTTCGGAGATTATCACTCTTGCGGGCACTGCCATTGAGCTCGGATTGACGGCAGCGCAATGGAAAAAGATTGTTTTCCCGCATCCTACGGTAGGAGAAATCTTCCGGGAAGCTCTATAAACGGATTCCGATATCTGACATCGTTCATTGATGAAGATACCTATCTGATTCATTGATGAGGGGGTATCTCACTGATAAATCGAATATATGATGAGAAAATATATAATCACTCCGGCCTTATTGGCAATAGTTTGTATGGTGATGTGTCATTGTACATTTAATCGTAAAGCGTCAGTTGCCGCCAATGAATATTTGATTCAGGGCGAATTGGCCAATCTTCCCGACAGCATTGTGATCGGCCTGTATGAAGAAGACGGAAATATTCTCAACTGTGTCTTGAGAGATACGCTTATGAATGGACAGTTCTCTTTCCGCGACACGGTTTCTACCACACGGAAAATGCTGATTATGTCTGATAACCGGGGCTTCCCGGGTACATGGCTGGAAGTGTGGATCGCACCGGGGGAATACATCGAAATCAAGGGACAGGACAAACTAGTGAAAACATGGGAAGTAGTAAGTGATGTGCCGGAACAGCAGGAAGAAAACCGCTTTACGGCTTGCGCGATGGCTCAACAGAAAGAACTGATGCAATACATGGCAGCGGAATATGACTGGCAACGGATGATGTTCATTGACCATCCGGGCGACCGGGAGTTTGAAAGTCAGGCGTGGGCCAAGATAGATTCTATCCGGAAACTGTCAATGCCGTTGCAGCAGGAAATCTGGAAAAAGGAAATGGAATACATGGAAGAAGCTCCCGTCTCCCCGGTGTGGATGGACAGGTTACTGTTTTTTGCTTCCATGATGAAATATAAAACCATCATGCCTTATGAAGAAGAGGTGAAAAAACTCTATGCCCGAATGTCCGAAGCTGATAAACAAACAGGTGACGGACAGGAGATTACAGCCTATGTTTATCCTCCCGCTACCGTAGGAGTTGGAGATATGATGGTGGATGGAGACCTATATGATGCGAATGATTCTCTCCGTCATATTTCCGAGTTCAAAGGAAAATTCATCTTACTCGATTTCTGGAGTAGCGGGTGTGGTCCTTGCGTGGAGTCGATACCCGAAATGGAGAAGGTGATGGATCTGTACAAGGATAAAATGACTGTGATTAGTATTAGTGAGGACCCGAAAGCACGTTGGAAAGAGTATATCAAGACGAAAGGAATGGGCGGTAACCAGTGGAACGAACTTCGTAAAGGACGTACCGGTCTTGCCCTAAATTATCAGGTACGGGGAATCCCTCATTATGTATTGATTGCCCCTGATGGAAAAATCCAGGATGTATGGTCCGGCTATGGCGCCGGTTCGCTTCTTGGACAGGTAGAGAAAAACTTGAAATAGATAGAGGTAAGATACGATCATTTGTTGATGTCATAAACAGTGTTATATGAAAAAAAGTCTTTTGTTAGTCGCCCTTTCAGTTTGTTTGTTGCCACTTTGGGGACAACAGAATTTCTCCCGGATAGATTCGCTTATCAAGAAGATGCTCCCCGAAGCATCCGAAGTCAGCATATCCGTCTACGATCTGACGGCTAAGAAATCACTTTATAACTATCGTGCGGAGAAACTTTCACATCCTGCCTCTACCATGAAGCTGTTGACGGCTATTACCGCACTTTCCCGCCCCGAAGCCAACGAGCCTTTCCGCACCGAAGTATGGCACGATGGCGTGATAGAGCATGATACCTTGCAAGGCAACCTGTATGTGGTAGGCGGATTCGATCCGGAATTTGACAGCCAGTCGATGGATTCATTGATAGAAGAGGTAATCACTTTCCCTTTTTCGGTTATTAACGGGCAGGTCTATGGTGACGTTTCAATGAAAGACTCCCTTTATTGGGGCAGCGGATGGGCGTGGGACGATACACCTGCGGGTTATCAGCCTTATCTCTCTCCGCTGATGTTCTGCAAGGGGACTGTACAGGTTTCCGTAGTTCCATCCACGGTGCAGGGCGATACGGCAAGTGTTTCCTGCCAGCCTCTGTCTTCCTATTATACAGTGACGAATCAGACGAAAACACGTACCTCTTCTGCCGGGAAATTCTCTTTCACAAGAGACTGGCTGACGAATGGAAACAACCTCCTTATTTCGGGTAATGTCACTTCGATTCGAAAAGATGATGTCAACATCTATGATTCTCCCCGTTTTTTTATGCATACTTTCCTGGAGCGTCTTCGTGGGAAAGGAATCACGACTCCCCAGTCGTATGGCTTTACCGAATTGCCTCGTGATAGTGTGACTGTAGAACGGATGGCTTGCTGGAATACTCCCGTGCAGAAAGTGCTGAACCAACTGATGAAAGAGAGTGATAACCTCAATGCGGAAGCATTTCTCTGTCGCCTGGGAGCGCAGGCTACGGGAAAGAAGCAAGTAGCTGCCGAAGATGGTATTGTCGAAATAATGAAGCTGATCCGCCGCTTGGGGCATGACCCGAAAGACTATAAGATTGCCGACGGTTGCGGACTGTCCAATTATAATTACCTCTCTCCTGCCCTGCTGGTGGACTTTCTAAAATATGCGTACTCGCAAACAGAAGTGTTTCAGATGTTGTATAAATCACTTCCCGTTGGTGGGGTGGACGGAACTTTGAAATTCCGGATGAAAAGTACTCCTGCCTTTCGGAATGTTCATGCCAAAACAGGCTCGTTTACGGCAATAAATGCGCTTGCAGGCTATCTGAAGATGAAGAACGGACATGAAGTGGCATTTGCCATTATGAACCAGAATGTACTTTCGGCGGCTAAAGCGAGAGCATTTCAGGATAAGGTGTGTGAGGTGATTATTGGGAAATAGGCTGATATGAATACATTAGCCCGTACAACCAAAGTGGAATTCCGTTGTTGAATCCGATTTCTATGTTGTCAAGGGGCAGGTACTATTTTCCATGGAGGGCTCTTTATTGATTCTTCTATAAAAAGACAATTGTATTCTCTAATAAGCAAAAATCGTAGGATTTTGTTTACCAGAGAATACAATTATACTTGTTTTGAATCGAATACTGTAAATTCTATACTATATATATTATATTTACTTTGAGTATTCAGCCCAATTAGTATTCTTCATATCGCCACTCTTAGCCAACTCTGCGTGCATACCAAGTGCAGCCTGAATAGCGTGTGGAGTCTGTGCCCGGTTACCGGCCAGTTTGAGGTAATCCCAAAGAAGCTCTTTGTAGTCAGGATGTGCACAGTTTTCGATGATGGCTTGTGCGCGTTCTTTCGGGCTCTTGCCACGAAGATCGGCAACACCTTGCTCGGTGATAACGATGTTGACATCGTGCTCCGTGTGGTCGTGGTGGGATACCATCGGTACGATCGCGCTGATCTTCCCTTCTTTGGCCACAGACGGACAAGTGAAGATAGAGATGTAAGCGTTGCGGGTAAAGTCTCCCGAACCACCGATACCGTTCATCATTTTTGTTCCGCCGATATGGGTAGAGTTTACGTTGCCGTACAGGTCAACTTCGATGGCTGTATTGATAGAAATGATACCGAGGCGGCGTACTATTTCCGGGCTGTTTGAGATTTCCGACGGACGGAGAACCAGTTTGTCGCGGAAGAAATCCATATCGTTGTAGATGCCTTCCAGACAGTCATTTGTAACAGTCAGTGAACAGGCGCTACCGAATTTGATGCGTCCTTCGCGAATCAATCCGATCACGGAATTCTGGATTACCTCTGTGTACATTTCGAATGCAGGAATCGTTTTATCACGTCCCAATGCACCGAGTACGGCGTTGGCGATGTTTCCTACACCCGATTGCAAAGGCAAGAAACTGGACGGGATAATACCGCGTTTCATGTCGGCTGCAAGGAAGTCGGCAACATTCTGGCCGATTTTGTCGGTCAACGGATCAGCGGCAGCGAAAGAACGCGCTTCGTCCGGCCAGTTGGTTTCCACTACGCCTATAATCTTTTTCGGGTCTACCTGAACGTAAGGCAGTCCGATACGGTCACTCGGTTTATAGATCGGTATTTCGCGGCGGTAAGGCGGGTCGAGCGGTTCGTATACGTCGTGCATACCCATACCGGATTTGCTGTGTGCGCTGTTCAACTCCACGATGATCTGGTCGGCAAGACGGCAGATGGTCGGGGCGATGCCACCGGCGGCAGTCAGATAAATTTTTCCGTCCGGAGTTACTTCGCAGGCTTCGATGATGGCTACGTTCACTTTGCCCATGAACCCGTAGCGCACTTCCTGTGCCATTTGTGAGAGGTGTATGTCGTTGTAGGCAATCTCTCCGTTGTTCACAGCTTTGCGGAAGTCGGCGTTGGTAGTATAAGGAGCGCGGTAGCGGATGGCTTTGGCACGTGACAGTACGCCGTCACAGGATTCCCCTGTCGATGCGCCTGTGAAAATTCCTACTTGAAACGGGTTTCCTTTCGCATGTTCTGCTTCAGCAATTTTTGCGAGTTCGGCTGTTACAGCCTTGGCCGTTCCGGCGGGAGTAAATCCGCTTAGGCCGATGTTGTAGCCATGTTTGATTAGGCTTGCAGCTTCCGCTGCCGAAATACGATTGAGTGACATAAATAGTAAATTTCGTGTTAAATACAGTTGATATTTTTATTGATAATTAATTCTCTGTTTGTACGGCCTTGTACCAATGCTTGGCAATGACTCGTCACATAATGATTCGAAACTCAATGAGTTTACGGGCTCTCTCAATACTTCCGTTGAAGTATCTCTCCCCAGATAATAGCGCGGCGGGCTTCTTCTGCGGAGTGAATCGTGAAATCATGTTCGTTATCAGTTGATTCGGTGTGAGAGTTATAATGAGAACCTTGTTGGGAATTTCGTTTATCTTGCGCGGCACTGTTTGCCAGGGATGCGGAAACGGATATTTCTTCTTTTTTTCTTTTCTGCTGCGCCGCTGGTTTCGCCGTCTGTTTGGGAGACTGTTGCGGTGGCGTCTGTTTCAGGGGTTTAGGCTGGAATAATTCTTCCAGCGACTTGGGGCCACCCCATGCCTCGGGCATAGGAACTGCATCCGGAGCTACTTCAACGGGGGATGGCATCGGGGAAACGGGGCGTTTATTCTTAGCTTTTTTCGATTTACTATTCTTATTCACCTCTTTGAATATTCCCACAAGAATGACACCTGCTATCAAGAGAAATTTCAAAAAATCTTCCATTGTGTTTCACTGCTAATTAGTTATCTGCCAAAGTTACGTATTTTATCTGGTTCAGGCTAACATTTTATTATGAAAAAAGGGCAGCTTCACAGCTCCCCTTAATTTTTTTAACCTAAACCTTAACTA
>ERZ1694968.367-NODE-367-length-23479-cov-6.116718_pt1 | contig 23479 bp, 18 predicted proteins | sample MGYA00581610_ERZ1694968 | MGnify/ENA primary metagenome ERZ1694968 (study PRJEB42213, sample SAMN07424363) | human gut metagenome | biome: ENVO:00009003; feature: ENVO:2100002; material: ENVO:00002003 | host: Homo sapiens | place: USA | collected 2014 ... | reverse complement strand
GAGATGAGCGCTAGTCTCGTGGGCTCGGAGATGTGTATAAGAGACAGGGACAAGAACGACAACCAGATGTACGAACCCGGTTCCGATCAGGTCGGCTTCCTCGAAAAGAGCTACAATCCGGCCGAGATGCCCGACTTCGCCATGTGGTACGACTCGATCCGCCAATATGTCACGGCCGAGCCGCAGCTCTATCTGCGCATGTTCACCGACAAGGCGTTCCGCCGCCAGTTGCTTTCGCAGACCGAACGGCCCCTGCAGCACAAGGCGATGCTCTACTTCGGAGCTGCGCATCCGCGCATCGAACGCATCCGCTTCGACAGCATTCCCGAAGACCGCGTCATCGTCGATCCGCAGACCGTCGGGCGCGATACCATCGCCTTGTGGTTCAACATGCCCTCTTCGGCGTTGCCCGATACGATCAAGGGTGAAATCACCTACTTCAAGCACGATACGGTCAATGTCCTGCAGGAGGTTACCGAACCGCTGAAACTCTCTTGGCGGCTGATCGAGACCAAAGAGCAGGAGAAGGAGCGCGAGAAACTCGAACGCGACCGCCGCAAGGCCGAGGCGGCCGGCGAGGAGTGGGTCGAACCCAAGAAGGAGAATCCCTTCACCTATAAGCTTCCGCTGACGGGCGAAATCAATCCTGAGAACAACCTGACCGTCGATTTCGACTATCCGCTTACCCGGCTCGATTCGGCGGCCATGCTTCTGACGCTCACCCGGTCCGACAACAGCATCGAGGACGTTCCGGTGCGCTTCGTGCGCGACACGGGCCTGCTGCGCCGCTGGCATATCGAGGCGCCGTGGACGAGCGGCGGACAATATACGCTGACCATTCCCAAGGGCGCCATTACCGACGTCGCGGGCTTCTCCAACGACTCGATCGTCGGGAAATACACGGTGCTCGATCCCGAAAAGTTCGCCACCGTGAAAATCCATGTCAAGGGCAAGGACGACAAGGCCAAATACATCCTCCAGCTGCTCGACGGCAGCAATGCGCTCAAGCAGGAGAAACGCGACGTCACCACCGGCGACTGGCAGTTCAATTACGTTCCTGCGGGGGAGATCAAATTTCGCATCATCGAGGACATGAACGGCAACGGCAAGTGGGATACGGGCAACGTGGTCGAGCGGCTCCAGCCCGAACGGGCCGAAATCTATGCCAACGACGAGGGCGAAGACACCTTTGCGACCAAGACCAACTGGGAGGTCGAATTTTCGATCGACATGAACCGGGTCTTCGCTCCGGTGACGATGGAATCGCTTTCGCGCCTGCTCGACGAGCGTGAGGCGCAGCGTCTGCGCCGCGAGGCGGAGAAACGCGCCAAGGAACCGAAAACCAACCGCAACAGCCACGACCAGAACAACCAGAACAACGCCAACGGTTTCGGAAGCTTCGGCGGTTTCGGCGGCGGCATGAACAACAGCATGAACTCTACCGGAGGCATGTTTAACCGATAGCGTTATGATAAAGAGACAACTTAAAACCCTGCTGTTTCTCGCCTTTGCCGCCGTTGCGTGGCAGGGCGCGTCGGCGCAGCATACGCTCGGCTTCACGGCGGGTTACGGCATGGCCAGCTCGCGGCTCGACCCCAAGCAGGAGATGAAGGCTATATGGGGTTCCTACACCGCCGGGCTTACGTGGCGCTATTACGGACAGCAGCGTTTCGTGGGCGGCTTCGGCATCGACCTCGAATTCCTGCAGCAGGGATTCTCGCTGGCCACCAACGCCTCGATGGTCGAGGAGAAGAAGGATTACCGCTACTACACGCGCAACGTCAATTCGATCGTGCTGCCGATCGTGTGGCAGCCCCACTTCTACCTCTTCCGCAACCATGTCCGCGTCTACCTCGAAGCGGCGGCGACTTTCTCCTATCACCTCTCTTCGACCTATGAGAACGAGGGGGCGAAAGCTTCGGGAGCGGCCGACTGGAAGGGCGACTACTCCTTCAAACTGCCGCGCGACAACCGTTGGGGCTACGGACTTGCGGGCGGCGGCGGTATCGCGCTGCTGATCCGGCGTTTCGAGATCAATGTCCGCGCCCGCTACTACTTCGGACTTTCGGACATCGTGCGCAACCGCAACAAATACGCCGACAACGGTATCGACGGTTCCGAAAACCCGTTTTGGGCGACGCCGATGCGTTCGCCGCTCGACAACCTCACCGTTTCGGTCGGGTTGAGCTACCGATTCAACAAGGAGGGCTTCTCGACGTGGAAACCGCGTCCGAAGCGCGAAAAGAACCGCGAAGTCTTCAAATACGGATTATAAAATTTCACCATCATGGAAACGACAAGACAGCAGAAAATCGCCAAACAGATACAGAAGGACGTCGCCGAAATCTTCCAGAAGGAGGGCGAGGGCATCGTCCGGGGTTCGCTCGTCACGGTCACGGCCGTGCGCGTGTCGCCCGATTTCGGTTACGCCAAGATTTACGTCAGCGTCTTCCCCTTCGGGCGCAGCGCCGCATTGATGCAGGAGCTCGACCGCAACAACAAGTTCATCCGCCACGCTTTGGGCCAGCGCATCCGCAATCAGGTCAAGAACGTGCCCGAAATCCAGTTCTTCCTCGACGATTCGCTGGAGTATATCGACCATATCGAGCAGGCGCTCAAAAACGACTAACCCTTCCGGCCTCACGCCATGCTGCCGCAGTTCTTCGCCCGCCGCTACCTCTTCTCGCCCAAATCCCGATCGGTCGTCAATCTGATTTCGGGGCTGAGCGTTGCGGCCGTAGCGATGCCCGTTGCGGCGATGATCGTCCTGCTCTCGGTCTTCAACGGCTTCGAGAGCCTCGTCAAGTCCATGTGTTCGGCCTTCGACGCCGATCTGACCGTCTCGGCCCGGCAGGGGCAGACCTTTGCGGCCGACGCGGTCGATACCGCGGCGCTGAGACGCATTCCGGGCGTGGCCGCCATGTCGTTCGTGCTGGAGGAGAGCGCCCTGCTGGAACACGGTGACCGTCAGGCCACCGCGACGGTCCGCGGCGTCGATGACGCCTACGAAACGGTTTTCCCGTTGTCCGATGCCGTTGCTGCCGGAGAGTACCGGGTGCGGGTGGGCGACCTCGAACGGCTCGTCATCGGTCAGTCGATGGCCTACATGCTCGGCGTGCGGACGCTGGCCGACGCCGATGTCGGCGTTTACGCCGTGCGGCGGGGAAGCTTTTCGTCGCTGCTGCCGTTCGACAACTATACGCGGCGAACGATCCCCCTCGGCGGGGTCTATACGCTCGACCTCGAAACCGAACGGACCTATGTCCTCGCTTCGCTGCGCATGGCGCAGGAGCTTTTCAGCCGTCCCGGCCGGGTTTCGGGGCTGGTGGTGCGCCTGCGCGACGGCGCCGATGCCGTGCAGGTCCGCGACGCCGTGGCGCAGCAGCTGGGCGGCGATTACCGGGTCCGCACCCGCTACGAATTGCGGGCTTCGTTCTACCGGATCATGACCTACGAGAAGTGGGGCATCTTCTTCATCTCGCTGCTGGTTCTGGTCGTCGCTTCGTTTTCGGTCGTCGGGTCGCTGGCGATGCTGATCGTCGAGAAGCGGCGTGACATCGGGACCCTGCGCGCGCTGGGCGCCGATACGACGCTCGTGCGGTCGATATTCCGCAGCGAAGGGTTGCTTATCTGCGCTCTCGGCGCGGCGCTGGGCGTGGCGCTGGGCGTCGGTGCGACGCTTTTGCAGCAGCACTTCGGGCTGATCGAGATTCCGGCCGAAACGTTCCTCACGAAGAGTTATCCCGTCGAATTCCGTCCGGGCGACCTTGCGGCGGTGCTTGCCGCTTTCGGCGTGGTCGCCTGTGTTATTTCGAATATTACCGTGCGCAGCATGATAAAAACCAACGTTAAGCTATGAAACGTATTGTCCGCATATTCCTCTGCATGTTCCTGCTCGTTCTGGCCGGAGCCTGCGCCCGCCACAAGATCATTCCCGACAGGAAACTGGCGCAGATTTTTCACGACGCTTTCCTCGCCAACGCCTATATCGGCAGCGAACAGGTGGACATCGATTCGCTGAATATCTACGAACCGATCTTCGCCGGTTACGGCTATACCACCGAGGACGTCTACTACACCATCGGCAACTTCTCGAAACGCAAGAGCGCCCGTCTGGGCGACGTGGTCGAGCTGGCGATCGAAATGCTCGAAGCCGAGGGCAAATATTACAACCGCGAAGTCGCCATCCTCGACACGATCGACAACGTCGCCTGCCGGAGTTTCACCCGCACGGTCTACGCCGACTCGCTGATCCGCGTCGGCTCGCTGCGCGATACGGCCCGCCTGCGGTTCTCCGTCGACGTGCGGCCCGGCGAGTACAACCTGAGTCTCAAATACCTCGTCGATTCGCTTGACCGCAACGAAAAGGGCCTGCGGGGCGTGGTGTGGCTCGAACGCCGCGACAGCACCCGCACCAACGTCTATACGACGACCCTGCGCCGCGACCGGCAGGAGAATTTCACCCGCCGCTTTACGGTCGATACCACCCACCGGCGGCTATGGGTCGATTTCATCGAGTTCCGCGGGAAGCCCCAGCGTCCTTCGCTGACGGTCAGCGACCTGAAGATCGACTATACGCCCGAAACCTCCGCTGCCGTGGACAGTCTCTACATGCAGCAGCTCGACATCCGTATTTTCGCCGATGAATTCTTCCGCGCAGCCATCCCGACGGATAGCCTCTAACCTGCTCTGGACGCCGCAGGGACTCGTCCGCAACCCGCTCGTCGAAGTTGCGGCGGACGGTCGTGTCCTCTCCGTGCGGACCTGCTCCGCACCCGACCGTATGCCGGGCACCGAGTTCTACTCCGGTGTTTTGGCGCCGGGACTGGTCAATGCCCACTGCCACCTCGAACTCTCCTACCTGCGCGGCGCGATTCCCGAAGGGTGCGGTTTTGCGGGTTTCGCCGGAGCCATGGGACAGGTCCGGGAGCGGTTCGGCCCCGAAGAACGGCTGCGGGCCGTAGCGGCGGCCGACGCCGCCATGTGGCAGGCCGGAGTGCAGGCCGTCGGCGACATCTCCAACGGCGATACGACCTTCTCCGTCAAAGAGCGCAGCCGCGTCGCCTATCATACATTCATCGAATTTTTCGGTTTGCGTCTGGCGTCGGCCGACTCCGTGCGGCCCCTGCTCCGCCATCCGCATACCTCGCTGACGCCCCATTCGCTCTATTCGGTACAGGATGCGCCCCTGCGGGCGATCGCGGCCGAGGGCGCCGCGCCGTTGTCGGTCCATTTCATGGAGTCGCCCGCCGAATCCGAGCTTTTCGTCCGCCGCGGCCCGCTTTGGGAGTGGTACCGGAAGGTCGGCTTCACCTGCGACTTCCTGCATTACGGCTCTCCGGCCGAACGGCTCGTCGCAAGCGTACCCCGCGACCGCCGCGTGATACTGGTGCATAACTGCTGCGTTACGCAGCGCGACATCGACCTCGTCATGAACCATTTCACGGCTCCCGTCCGGTGGTGTCTCTGCCCCCGCTCCAACCGCTATATTTCGCGTCTCGAACCGCCCGTCGAACTGCTGCGCCGCAACCGGCTCGACATCTGTCTGGGCACCGACTCGCTGGCCTCGAACGACCGGCTGTCGGTATTCGAAGAGATGCGCATGTTCCCGGAGGTGCCGCTGCCCGAACTGCTTTCGTGGGCTGCCGAAGGCGGTGCGCTGGCATTGGATATGGATGACGAGCTGGGCGAAGTAGCGCCCGGCCGCCGCTGCGGACTGACGGTCATTTCGGGACTCGACTACGATACGATGCGTCTGACCCCGGCGTCCCGGATACGGAGAATCCTGTAATATAAAATAAGGAGGAGGCCCGCAAAGACCTCCTCCTTTCGTTTCGGACGTTTCCCCTCCTATTTGTTCAACGCATTGCAGATGCGTTCGTTGATCCTGCGGATGCGCTCCGGCTCGACCTTCATCACCTTGCGGTCGTAGGTCATCAGGCCGTTCACCTCCACCTCGACGTCGGTCGTCTGCGTGTAGACCGCCGCTGCGAATCCGCGCCCGATCAGCTTGTAGAGCATGTCGGCGTATTTCTCGTATTCGTCCGTCACCTCCTTGGGCGAGTTCAGGCGGACATAGCCCCAGTTGCGGTCGGGTTCCCAAAGGTGCTCTTTCATCACCAGCCCGATGCCGCCGTATTCGCCCAGCACCGTCGCGCGGTTGGTGTCGAGCAGCGTCATGCGCGGGTGCGGATAGTGGTGCGTGTCGAGGATGTCGCCCGTCAGGTAGTGGTTGCCGCCGCTGGCGGGATTGACCAGACGCGAAGGGTCGTAAGCCTTGGTCCATTCGGCGATTTCGGGAGCCTTGAACTGTCCCCACGCCTCGTTGAAGGGCACCCATACGCCGATCGAGGGAACCGAGTAGAGGCAGTCGATGATCTCTTTCCACTCTTTGCGGAAGTTGGCTTCCGACTCTGCCGAGCGGTGTTTCTCCGCGCCGTTGAAGTAGTTGTGCATCTGCCACTGGGGACCTTGGTCGCCGTTGGGCATATCCTGCCATACGATCATGCCCAGCTTGTCGCAATGGTAGTACCAGCGCGCCGGTTCGACCTTCACGTGCTTGCGGATCATATTGTAACCCAGCTCCTTGGTCTTTACGACGTCGAACGCCAGCGCTTCGTCCGACGGGGCGGTATAGAGTCCGTCGGGCCACCAGCCCTGATCCAGCGGACCGAACTGGAACAGCGGTTCGTTGTTCAGCTCCAGACGTACGATGTCGTTTTCGTCGCGGCCGATCGAGAATTTGCGCATCGCCGTGTAGCTCTGCACCTCGTCCACCTTCCTGCCGTTGCGCACCAGCGCCACTTCCATATCGTAGAGGAACGGCGATGCGGGACTCCACAACTTAGGCTCCGCCACGTTCAGCTCCACGGGCGCACCGCTGAGCGCACGGCCCTCGGCTACCTTCGTGCCGTTGTCGTAAAGACGCACTTCGATCACGTCGCCCGGCTGCGCGCCGCAGGCGGCCGTCTCCACGCGAAACAGTTTGCGGTCGAGGTCGGGCGTGGTTCGGATGTTCCTGATGTACTGCTGCGGCACGGCTTCGAGCCATACCGTCTGCCAGATGCCGCTCACGGGGGTGTACCAGATGCCTTCGGGACGGTTTACCTGCTTGCCGCGGGGCTGGCAGCCCGCGTCGGTGGGGTCCCATACGCGTACCTTCAGCTCGTTGTCGCCCTTCTTGAGCGCCGCCGTGATGTCGAATTCGAACGGCGTGAAGCCGCCGGTGTGCGTTCCCACGCAGACGCCGTTCACCCAAACGTCGGCTTTCCAGTCCACTGCGCCGAAGTGCAGCAGCACGCGTTTGCCGTTCCATTTCGGGGAGATCGTGAAGGTGCGGTTGTACCAGAGTTCGTTCCGGTCGCCCAGACGCTTGCCGACCCCTGAGAGGCTCGACTCCACGGCGAACGGCACCAGAATCTGCCCGTCGTATTTTTCGGGCGTCTCTCCCATCGGGAGAATCGCGTAATTCCAGAGCCCGTTGAGGTTCTGCCAGCCGTCCTGCACCTGCGTGCGCGTCATCTGCGGACGCGGGTATTCGGGCAGTACGTTCTGCGGGTCGAGTTTTTCGCCCCACTCGGTGCCGATGCGGTCGCCTGCGGGCTGCCACTGGGCCGCGCCTGCCAGAGTTGTCAGCAGGGCCGCGGCGGTCAGGAGAATGTTTTTCTTCATGTTTCGGTTATTATCAGGTTAATATATCGTTTCAAACAGTACAAATTTAAGTCATCTTGCCGGGAAAACAGTCCGCATCCATGCACAAAAAGTATGTTTGACACGCCCTGACGCTTGCGAAAACGTATTTTTCCGTACTTTCAGCCCCTGCGGCCGGATGTGCCGGCCGGGGATGCGGCATTTTTGGACAAACGATAAAAAGCCCTATCTTTGTAAACGTCTAACCGGAACCGAAGTGGAAGATTCGACATTGATAGCAAGGGTGAAAGCCGGCGACCGCGGCGCTTTCAACGAACTTTACGGCATCTACTGGGCGTCGCTCGTCAATTATGCCGGTCTGTTCGTCGGGGACGACGGGGCGGAGGATGTCGTACAGGACGTCTTCGTGCGCGTGTGGCTCCGCCGCGACAACCTGCGCGACGACGGCACGCTGCAGGGCTACCTGCTCCGCTCGGTCTACCACGCTTCGCTCAACGCCCTCAAGAAGGGCGCCAACGCCACGGCCTACCGGTCGTGGGTGGCGCAGCAGATCGAACAGAGCTGTTACGCCCATTACGATCCCGACGACAGCGAGGTGATCCGCAAACTCTACTCGCAGGAGATCGCCGGCCAAATCGATGCGGCGGTCGAGTCGTTGTCGCCCAAGTGCCGCGAGGTGTTCCGCATGAGCCATATCGAAGGACTTTCGAACCGTGAGATCAGCGAACGGCTGGGCATTACGCTTTCGACCGTCGAAAACCATATCTACAATGCCCTGAAGCAGCTCCGACAAAAATTAAGTCACTATAAGATGCTGATTCTCTTGACAATGTATATTCTTGGCAGATAATTTTTCATTTTTGCATAGGTGATTTGCCCCGGCGAGGTGTATTTAGGGTAGAAACCCAATATTCCGAACCGTGAAACAAGACGACACGACCGCCCGTTTCGACGAGCAACTGCTCGTTGCCTACTTCTCCGGCACCACGACTGCTGAGGAGGAGCAGGCGTTGCTGGCGTGGATTCGCAGCAGCGATGACAACCGCCGTACCTTTGCCGAGCTGCGCGCCGTCTGGCAGCGCGGCCGCATGCAGCGTCCCGATACGCAGCTGCAGGCCCGTTTCGTGCGTTCGCTCAACAGCCTCAACCGGCGGATCGACGCTCTCGGCGCCGACGCTCCGCTCCGCAGGAGCCGTCGTATTCCGCTGCGCCGCTTTGCAGCGGCGGCAATCGTCGCCGTGGCGCTCGCCGCGGCTTTCATGACCTACCGGGTCGCCACCGCACCTTTCGTCCATCGTTTCCACAACGCCGATACCGTGGCCATGCACGTGGCCATGCCCGACGGCACCGACGTCTGGCTCAGCCCCGGTACGACGCTCTCCTACGACGATACGTTCCGCATCGACGGCCGCAATGTCGAACTCGACGGCGAGGCCTATTTCGACGTCACGCACGATGCCGGACAACCCTTCGTCGTCACCGCGCCCGCATTCCGGGTCCGCGTGCTCGGCACGGTCTTCAACGTCCGCTCCTTCAGCGGCGAACCGGTCGCCGAAGCCACGCTGGCCGAAGGCTCCGTGGCCCTGCAGCACGCCGGCGGCCGCAACCTGATCTGCCTGCATCCCGGCCAGCAGGCCGTCTATGACGCCGAGGCCGAGCTGCTCGAAGTCAACGAAGTGCCCGTGGGCGACCTGCTGCTGATCCGTTACGGGGTCGTCACCCTCGACAATGCCACGCTGCCCGAAATCGTCGCGCGCATCGAACGGACCTACGGCGTAAGCCTGCGCATCGGGGCGCAGCAGATACCCGGCGAACGCTACAATTTCAGTTTCCAGAAGGACGCTTCGGTCGAAGACGTCGTGGAGCTGCTGCAGTTCGTGTCGGGCTGTCGTTTCGAAATAATTCAGCTGAATCGATAAATAGTAACCCAACCCCAAATCCGCTCAGCCTATGGAACAAGAGTCTTTTGCTATCCTTTAGTCCGAACCCGCCGTTCGGACCGGCCTTAAAACAAACTTCTTCCTTTATTCTAATCTGAAACATAATGAAAAAATCGATTACTTCACTCCTGAAAGGGTGGTGTGCGGCTCTGTTATGCGCCGGCCTGACGCTCCCGTCGTTCGCGGCGGCCGATGCCGACGCCGCTTTCGCCGCGCAGCGCCACGATCTGAAACTGTCGCTGCACAACGCTCCCCTGCGCGAGGTGGTGACGGCTTTCACCCAACAGACGGGCGTGGTCTTTTCCTATGAAACTTCGCTCGGCGAACGTACCCTTCCCCATGTGGACGTCGCGCTGAACGGCTCGACGCTCGACGAGATGCTGGCTTCGGTATTCGCCGGCACCGGCATTTCCTATAAGATCAAGGACAAGGTGGTTGCTCTGTCCGCGCCTCCGCAGTCCGATGCGCCGGCTGCGCGCAGCGCCGCGCAGCAGCGGAAGCAGACCGTCGCCGGCCGTGTGACCGACGAACAGGGCGAACCGCTGGCCGGCGTGAGCGTGCTGGTGAAAAACACCCTTACGGGCACCTCCACCGATGCCGATGGCCGCTACTCGCTCTCCGTTTCCGGAAGCAGCGCCGTGCTGGTCTTCATGTACTTGGGATTCCAGACCCTCGAAGAGGAGGTCGGCGCCCGGAGTACGCTCGACGTGACGCTGCGCGAGAACAAGCAGATCCTCGAAGAGGTGGTCGTCGTGGGCTACGGTTCGGTCAAGCGCCGCGACCTGATCGGCGCCGTGGATCAGGTGGACAGCAGGCAGTTCGCCGAACGCTCCAATCCGAGCGTCTCGCGTTCGCTGCAGGGCGCCATCCCCAACCTCAATATCTCGATGCGCGACGGCAAGCCTTCGCGCGCCGCGACCATCGACATCCGCGGCGCCGGTTCGATCGGTTCGGGCGGCGGTGCGCTGGTGCTGATCGACGGCGTCGAGGGCGACCTCGAAACGGTCAATCCGCAGGACATCGCCAGCGTATCGGTGCTCAAGGACGCATCGTCGGCCGCCATTTACGGCGCCCGCGGCGCTTTCGGCGTGATTCTCGTGACTACCAAGTCGGCTTCCGAAGGCGAGGTGAACGTCACCTACAGCGGCAGTTTCTCAATCCACTCGCGCACCGTCAAGCCCAACCTCGTGACCGACGGTTACGAGTGGACGACGGGTTATATCAACGCATGGAACGGCTACTACAACGGTTCGAAGGAGCTCAATTCGACGATCAACAACATCGTGCCCTATTCCGATTCGTGGTACCGGGAACTCGCCCGCCGCAGTACGGATCCCTCGCTCGAACGCGTGCGCATCAACGACAACGGCAAATACGAATATTTCGGCAATACCGACTGGACCAAAGCCTTCTACAAGGACGTGAACTATTCGCACGAGCACAACCTGAGCATTTCGGGCGGCGGCAAAAACGCCGATTATTACGTTTCGGGCCGCTTTTACGATCAGGACGGCATCTACCGCGTCGGCGACGAACGCTACAAGCAGTATAACGTGCGGGCCAAAGGCAGCGTGCGCATCCGCCCGTGGCTGCGTCTGAACAACAACATGGACTTCACGGTCGTGGACTACCACCAGCCGATGCTCTACTACAGCAACCAGCTCGTGCCGCGCATGGTCGAACACTCCGGCCAGCCCGTCAGCCTGATTACCAATCCCGACGGCACGTGGACCTATGCCGCCGTGCTGAACGGTTACGCCGGGTTCGCCGAAGGGACGAGCTACCAGCAGGAGGATAAATTCACGCTCAAGGACAAGCTCGGCGTCGAGATCGACCTCGTGAAAGACGTGCTCAAGGTCTCCGGCGACCTGTCTTACCTCTTTTCGCGCAACACGCGCGAACGCGTGACCAACATGTACACCGGCTATACCGGACCCGAATCGACCATCACGGTCAATGAAAGTCAGGGCAGCACGCTCCAGAACGTCCGTTACGACATGAACTATGTTTCGAGCAACATCTATGCGGAATACACCCCCAAACTGGGCGACGACCACTCGCTCAAACTTTTGGGCGGCTGGAATCTCGAAAAGAAGAAATACCGCACCCTGACCGTCAAGCGCGAGGGGCTGACCGTTCCTTCGAAGCCCAGTTTCGGGCTGATGGACGGCGTGACGAGCGACCCCACGGTCGGCGGTTACGACTGGAGCTACGTCGGAGCCTTCTTCCGCGCCAATTACGGCTACAAGGGGCGCTACCTCGCCGAGTTCAGCTGCCGCTACGACGGCTCGTCGAAATTCCCCCAGAATTCGAAGTGGGGCTTCTTCCCCTCGGCTTCGGTGGGCTGGCGGCTCTCCGAAGAGAAGTTCATGGGGTGGTCCGAGGGCTGGCTCGACAACTTCAAGATCCGCCTTTCCGCCGGTTCGATGGGCAACGGCAACATCGACCCCTACAAGTATATCGACTACATGACCCTCAAGTCCTCGACCGTGGTCATCGGCAATGCGCTGGGAACCTACACCGTCGCTCCGGGCGCCATTCCGCTCTCGCTCACGTGGGAGACCTCGACCACGTACGACGTCGGCGCCGATCTGGACCTCTTCAAGAACCGCCTGACGATGGGCTTCGACTGGTACCGCCGCTATACGACCGATATGTACACCGTCGGCGTGAGCCTGCCCGCCGTGTACGGCACGGCGGCCCCCAAGGGCAACAACGCCTCGCTGAAGACCAATGGCTGGGAGCTCTCCGTAGGCTGGCGCGACAGCTTCAGACTGGCCGGCAAGGAGTTCCGCTACGGCGTCAAGGCGATGGTCTGGGATTCGCGTACGTGGGTGACCAAATACATCAACCCCACGGGCAACCTCGACGACTATTACGAAGGCATGGAGCTGGGCGAAATCTGGGGTTACCGCGTCGAGGGCCTTTTCCGCGATCAGGACGACATCGACTCCCACGCCACGCAGTCCTTCCTGCAATCCTCCGACAAGGTGACGCGCCCCGGTCAGGTCAAGTTCGCCGACCTGAACGAGGACGGCAAGATCGATCAGGGCGCCAAGACGCTCTCCGACCACGGCGACCTGACCGTCATCGGCAACACCTCGGCCCGCTACCATTACGGCATCAACGTCAATCTGAACTGGAACGGCATCGGCATTTCGACCTTCTGGCAGGGCGTCGCCAAGAAGAACTGGTATCCACGCTACGATTCGGGTTACTTCTGGGGGCAGTACAACCGTCCGTTCGGCTACATGCTCAAGGCCCATACGGGCAGCAACGTCTACAGTGAGGAGCTGGACAACTGGGACACGGCCTACTGGCCCCGCTATTCGGCTTACCAGACCAACGAAAGCTCGGTGAACCGCGTGCTGACCACGCCCAACGACCGCTACATGCAGGACGTGTCGTACATCCGCCTGAAAAACCTGACCGTCGATTACACCTTCCCGGCCCATATCTGCCGCAAGATGCGGATCAAGGGGCTGAAGGTCTATGTTTCGGGCGAGAACCTCTGGACCTCCTCGCCGATGTTCAAATACTGCGACAACTACGACCCCGAAGTCATCAACGCGGGCGACTCCGACTTCCGTACGACCGAGGGCGACGGTTACAGCTATCCGATGCTGCGCACCGTGACGCTGGGTCTCAACCTCACGTTCTAATTCTCAAACCATGCAAACGATGAAAAAGCTGTTTCTGATTCTGTCGGTCGCCGCGGGGCTTGTCTCCTGCGAGGATTTCCTGACCGCCGGAGACCCCAATAAGATCGACGCTCCCTCCTATTTCCGCAACGAGAGCGATCTGGAGGCCTATGCCAACGGATTTCTGCAAACCATGATCCCGACCGCCATTTCCGTGGCCACGGGCGACGCCCGCGCCGACTACATGGCTTGGCGCGGTGAGTGGCAGTACCTCACCGACAACTTCGACGCCGACGACCAGTCGGGCTGGTCTACGGGCAGTTGGGAGGACCTGCGCAACATCAACTACTTCCTCGGCAACTTCCGCCGGGCTGCGGCCGGCGAGGCGATTCTCGACCATTACGAAGGCGTCGCACGCTTTTGGCGCGCCTATTTCTACATGAACAAGGTCAAGACCTTCGGGGCCGTGCCGTGGTATGACAGGGAGATCGACGCCAACGACCGCGAGGCGCTCTACAAGCCGCGCGATTCGCGGGAATACGTCATGCGCAAGGTGCTCGAAGACCTCGATTTCGCCTCGACGCACTGCATCACCAACGCCAAGCTCGAAGTCAATTCGGTGCGCATCACCCGCAACGTGGCGCTGGCCTTCAAGGCCCGTTGCTGTCTCTACGAGGGCACTTTCCGCAAATACCACGCGAACGATCCCTCGACCGGCAAGCCGTGGACGGCCGACGAGTCGGAGATGTACCTCCGGGCCTGCGCCGACGCCTGCGAAACGCTGATGGGCGAGGGCAAATATGCGCTGGTTTCCGATCCGGCCAAGGTCGCCACGCAATACCGGAGTCTGTTCACCAGCGAGAGCGTCGCCTCCGGCGAGGTCATCTGGGCGCGCGCCTACGACGCTTCGCTCAACGCCACGCATATCCTCAATACCTATTTCGTGAATATGCAGTACGGCAGCTACTCGCTCACGCGCCAGTTCGTCAATACCTACCTCAACCGGGACGGCAGCCGTTTCACCGACAAGGCGGGGTATGAGAAAACCCTCTTTGCCGACGAGTTCGAAAACCGCGACTACCGCCTGATGCAGAGCATCCGCTATCCGGGCTATACGCGCAGGAACAACAACGTCAATACGCCCTACGCCCCCGATTTCGGCTACTGCGTGACGGGCTACCAGCCCATCAAGTGGGTCATCGACGACACCTCGATGGACAGCAATACGGCTCCCTGCGCCACCAGCATCCCGATCCTGCGCTATGCCGAGGTGCTGCTCAACTACGCCGAGGCCAAGGCCGAACTGGGCGAATTCAGCGAGACGGTCTGGAACGCCACGATCAAACTCCTGCGCGAACGCGCCGGGGTGGACGGCGCGATGCCTTCGGCCTACGATCCCTACATGGCCGAATACTTTCTCAACACCACGACCGACATGGCCATCTTGGAGATCCGCCGCGAACGCGGCATCGAGCTGCTGCTCGAAAACTGCCGTTGGGACGACGACATGCGCTGGGGTATGGGGCGGCTGCTGGAACGCCCGTGGTATGGCGTCTATGTGGGCGAGCTGGGCAAGGTCTACGACATGGACGGCGACGGTTCGGGCGACGTCTGCTTCGTGCGCGAAAATCCCCCGGTGACGGAGCCGGGCGTGACCTACCGGGTGCTGGGCGGCGACTATGCGCTTACCGACGGCGACAGCGGCTATATCGAGTGCTACATCCGCATGAACCGCAAGTGGGACGATAAGAAGTACGTGCGGCCGATCCCGACCACGGCCCTCAACGACAATCCCGCGCTGGGCCAGAATCCGGGCTGGAAGAAATAAACGATTGCGAACCTGAAAAATGAAAATCATGAAACGAATATATCAGTTTTTGCTGCTGGCCGCCGGGTGCGCGGCGCTGACGACGGCGTGCAGCGACGACGATGACAGCTATCTGGTCCGCGAGACGGATTCGATCCGCTTCGCCAGCTGTCTGGCCTCGTCCAAGCAGATCACGCTCCGCTGCAACGGCAGCTGGCGAACCGTGATTCCCGAAGACGCCGGATGGCTTTCGACCTCTCCCTCCGAAGGCGTCGGCAGCGGCGCGTTCGAGTGGATCGCCGTTTCGGCCACGCACAACCGTTCTGCCGAGCGCACCGCGACCATCTACCTCGAAAGCGGAGGCAGGCAATATCCGATCACGGTCACGCAGGCCGACGGCGCCGTCGTTTACGGCGCGCCCTATGTCGAAGGCAACCTCATCGAGCAGGAGCCTTCGAAATCGCGGCTCTGCTTCACCTACGCCAATGCCTACGGCGACGAGACGATCGACGTGAGCTGCACCCTGAGCGGCGATTCGCAGGGCCTTTCGGTGGCCGGCGCCTCGGTGTCGCTTGTCAATGGCGGCGCTACGGTGGCGCTCGACATTGCGGGAACGCCGACCGTGCCGGGCTATGCGGCCTTCGCCGTGTCGGTGGACGGCGTGCAGATCGGTACGGCCCGCGCCAAGGTGTACGCCATGAGCGAAATGCCGATCGAGGGGCTTCCCGTGACGTGGGAGTTCTGTCCCGTCAAGGGCAGTACCGAGGACGTCAATGCCCTGAAAGCCCGGCAGCCCGACTGGGTAACCGCGTCGCACAGTCTGGTTTCGGAGGACGGCCGCGCCTACATCACGGTCGTCGAAGCCGATGCCAAGACGGCTTCGGCGGTCAACAGCTGGGGCTACAACGACGGGCACGCCTATCTCAAGGGGCTTTATACCGGCGATTACTGGCTGCAGAAGATTCCGGTGAAATACCTCGTCTCCGGCACGAAGATCAACTGTACGGGCAGCATCGGCGGTTCGGGTTCTTCGGCGGGGTTCTTCCTGATCGAGTACTCGGCCGACGGGCAGACTTGGCGGCAGGCCGGCGGCGCGAAGAGCGGAACCTTCAACAATACCGAGGTGACCTACCATGTCCGCGCCTACGACAGTCCGCTTTTCGAAGGCGAGAATACGGGCTATTTCTCGTACGACTTCCCCGTCGATCTTACGATCAATTCGGGTACGCTCTGGATACGCTACCGGGTTTCGGCCAACGTGCGCATCACGGCGAACAATACGATCACTACGGGCGGAGGCGGTTCGACGCGCCTGAAGGGCACCTTCTCGGTGTCGGTCGTCGATGAGAACATGAACTGATGAAAACAACGAACAGTATGAAAAAATACCTCACTCTGCTGTTGCTGGCCGTCGTTTCGGCCGCAGCGGGCGCCGGATGCTCTTCGGATGACAGGACGGTGCAGATCACGTCGCTCAAACTCAACGAGAAGGATCTGGAACTTACCGTCGGGCAGTCGTTCCAACTGGTCGCCGCGACCCGTCCCGCCGATGCCGGAGTCACGCTCAAGTGGAGCTCTTCCGACCAGACGGTCGCCACGGTCGATCAAACCGGACTGGTGACGCTCCGCGCCTTCGGCACGGCCGTCATTACGGCCCGCTACCGCAGCTACTCGGCCCGCTGTACGGTCGCCACGTTGCAGGAGCCGCCGCTCGATCCTTCGGCTGCGCTCGCGGCCCCGCTCTCCGATGAGCTTATCTACAGCAAAAACGTACTGCTGTACGCTCCCCGGCGCATCATGCAGGGCTTCGACCTGACCGAAAGCGGCAGCATCTATTATTCGCAGGTCGGCTCCGACGGCGCGACGCTCAACATCTGCCGCGCCGCGGGTCCGGGGCTGAACGCGCAGACCGACTACATGATCCTCAAATACTTCGGCCACGGCACGCAGATCGTCGCCGAGGAGGCTTCCGACGGCAAGACCTACATCTGGCTCAACAGCAACGCCTCGGTGGACAAAAGCGGCGAATACGGCGACAACTGGTCCGTGTCGCGGGTCGAATTCGTTCCGGGCGCGACCTCCGACGCCGGCTATGCGGGAGAGACCTTTTTCCTCAACAAGGACGGACAGTACGACCAGCAGGTCTCGATCGACTTCGGGGCGCGCCGCCTGCTCATCGGTTCGCGCAGGTCGGGCGTGCGCTACTTCTGGATTTTCGACCTCGATGAAGCATTGGCCCTGCCGCTCAAGAAGATGACGGCGACGGTGACGGTCGGTTCGGCGGGCAGCGAACCCGTGACCCGCGAGATCGAGGCCCGCGACCTGAACGACTGCCGCGTGCTGGGCGGTTTTTCGGTGCCCGCCGGGTCGGACAAGGAGAACGACGTCTACTCCTATTCGCATCAGGGACACGAAGTGGCGGGCAACTACGTCTACTTCTACGAAGGCAACGCCGTCGAGACGGGCGCCGATTCGTTCGAATCGAAAGCCTATGTCACGGTCTTCAACTACAGCGGCAAGATCGTCGTGCCGCGTACCGAAGTGGCGGCCGTCGCCGACAAGGCGGGACTTGCCGCCGCGGGACTTACGACCACGGGCTATGCCGAGGGCGAGAGTCTGAAGGTGCGTGACGGCAAACTCTATCTGGGCGTGGCGTGCCGCGACGGATCGTCGGGCAACCGCCGGGCCAATATTCTTGTTTATGACTGCGTGCAGGGCGAATGACGCTCTGCGCCGTAAAACGACGAAGCCGGGGTTCGATCCCCGGCTTCGCTGTTTTCTATGGGCGAGTGTGGTTTTTTCCGTGCGAACGGCGGTTCAGTTTGCGCCTGCGTATGCGGTTTATCCTGTCCGGGAGGGCTGCACCCGCCTTTTCCTCCTGACTCCCGACGGCTTATATCGGCAGGTGCTCTTCGAGCGTGCGGCGCAGGTGGTCGCTGTCGAGGTGGGTGTAGATTTCGGTGGTGAGGATGCTCTCGTGTCCCAGCATCTCCTGCACCTGACGTATGCTTGCGCCCCCTTCGAGCAGGTGCGTGGCGAACGAGTGGCGGAAAGTATGGGGACTGATGTGCTTGTCGATGCCCGCGCGCTCGACGGCCCGCTTGAGGATCGTGAAGACCATCACGCGCGTGAGCTGTCCGCCGCGGTTGTTGAGGAACACCGTCTCCTCGCCCGAACGTGCGCTGCGCCGCTCTTCGAGATACCGCTGTATCTTGTCCCGCGCCGTGTTGCTGATCGGCACCAGCCGCTGTTTGTTGCCTTTGCCGATGACGCGGATGTATCCTTCGCCGAAAAAGAGGTCCGAAAGCCGCAGCGAGGTCAACTCCGAGACGCGCAGGCCGCACGAATAGAGCACCTCGAGCATGGCGCTGTCGCGCAGCCCTTTGGTCGAGCGCATGTCGACCGTGGCGATGATGCTGTCGATCTCGTCGGTGGTGAGGATGTCGGGCAGCGGGCGTCCGAATTTGGGCGTATCGACGAACTCGGTGGGCGAAGTCTCGATCTGATCGTTTACCAGCAGGAAGTTGAAGAAACTGCGGATGCCGCACAGGCAGCGGGCCTGCGAGGTCTTTTCGCGCCCACGGTCGTAGAGCCATGCCATGTAGCGCTCGATCATCGTTCCCTCGACCTTGCGGGGAGCGACGTCGTACTGGCGGAGGATGAAGTGCGCGAACTGGCGCAGGTCGCGCATGTACGATTCCACGGTGTTTTGCGAGAGACGTTTTTCGAGTTTGATATAGGTCCGGTAACGACGTCCCGTCTCTTCCCACTTTTTCGTATTTTCTGCCATCCTTTGCCTGCTATATTCCGAGATTATCGCTAACTTTGTCCGGGCTAAGATATATAAATTTTACATAATATGAACTATATAGCGTTGAATATTGCCTTTTCGGAGGATGAGCAGGCCGAAATACTCACCGCCGAGCTGGCCGACTATCCCTTCGAGAGCTTCGAAACCGAAGACGGGACGCTCAAAGCCTACATTCCGCAGGAGCGGCTGGCCGACTGCAAAGCCGGGGTCGATGCCCTGCTCGCCCGCTACGGCGTGCAGGGACGCTATATCGCCATCGAGACCCAGAACTGGAACGCCGTATGGGAGAGCAATTTCCCGGCCGTCGATGTCGAAGGCCGCCTGCTGATCCGTGCGCCGTTCCACGATCCCGCCCCCGAAGGGGTCATGGAGGTGGTCGTCATGCCCAAGATGTCGTTCGGGACCGGACACCACGCCACTACGTGGCTCGTTTCGCGCGCCGTGCTCGATCTGGGCGTCGCGGGTCGCCGGGGACTCGACATGGGCAGCGGCACGGGCGTGCTGTCGATCGTCGCCGCCAAATGCGGCGCGGAGCACGTCGATGCGGTCGATATCGACGACTGGGCAGACGCCAACTGCCGCGAGAACATCGCCGCCAACGGTGTCGCGGATCGCATTACGCCGATGCTGGGCGACGTGCGCCGCATCGCCGGACGGCATTACGGTTTCATTCTGGCCAACATCAACCGCAACATCCTCTTGGCCGACATGCCGGTCTATGCCGCCGCGCTCGACGCCGGAGGCGATCTGGTGATGAGCGGATTTCTGGAACCCGACGTTCCGGCGATCACGGCCTGCGCCGAAAAACTGGGACTCAGGCCCGTTGCTACGGCGGTGAAGGAGGGCTGGGTGACGGTACACGTACGCAAGGAGTAGGTTGAAGACGTACAAGGGGCGCGGGGTAGTTCTCCATACGCTCAAATACGGCGATTCATCGATGGTCGTCTACCTCCTGACCGACGCCGGCGGCCGCCGCAGTTACATGGTGCAGGGCGTGCGCAGCCGCAATGGACGCGGTTCGAAGCTGGCGCTGTTCCAGCCGATGTTTCCCGTCGAATTCGAGGGGCTGGAATCGCCGCGGCAGCAGATGCACCGCTTCAAGGAGGTGCGGGGCGGATTCGTCTTGCAGAGTCTGCCTTTCGACGTGCGCAAATCGACCATGGCGCTCTTCATGGCAGAGGTTTTGTACCGCCTCGTCAGGGAGTACGACGAACCCAACGAAGCGCTTTTCGACTTCGTGTGGAACTGCGTCGGGGCGCTCGACTCGATGGACGAGGGCGTGGCCAATTTCCATTTGTGGTTTCTCGCCAACCTGAGCCGGTTTCTGGGGTTTTGTCCCGGCAACGAATACGCCTCCGGCGACTGGTTCGATATCCGTGAGGGGCTTTATACGAAAACCCGGCCCGCGCACGTTAGCTATATGAACAGGGAGTGCGCCTGCATGTTGCGCGATTTTCTGGAGTGCGACGTGCGCTGTCTCTCGGAGATCGGTCTCAACCGCGGCCAGCGGGTCGAGTTTCTCAACGCCGTGCTGGTCTATTTCGGGTACCACCTCGACGCCATCAGCGCCGTGCAGTCGGTCCGGATTCTGCGGGAGGTTTTTTAGGAAAAGTGCAACAGAAAATAGAAGGAAAGTTATGAAAAGGATGTTTATGATCGCCGTCGCCTTGTTCGCGGCGTTTTCGCTTTCGGCGCAGGAGCCGGGTCGGTTCCGGCTCGTGCGGCCCGATTCGACCCGTACCGGCAGTTTCAGGCTTCCCGATTCGCTTCGGGTCGAGATGTCCGTTCCCGACTCGCTGGCCCACATGTCGCCGTGGAAAACCGACTTCCGGACCGCTGCGCCGATGAAGGTCAAGCCGGCCGTCTCGATGACTTCGGTGGTGGTGATTCAGAAGGAGAACCTGCCTTCGCGCGTGACCGTGATCGACAACAACTCGCTGCGCCTTGGGTCGCACTTCAACCTTTCGAACGGTCAGGCGTGGAACTGGAGTCCGTTCCCCGATGCGTTCCTCGACGCACGGACGCTCTCCTTCCCGATGCCCCGATAAGTGGGGTATGCAGATGCGCTTCGGATGCCTATCCAGCGCGGTTTTGCAGTGATTTGGTCGGGGTATCTGTCCGAATACGGGCGTAACGCGGCTGCCGGTGTTGTCGTCGGACGCTGCGATCCGTCGTAGGGGCGCATGATGTGGATGCACAACGTTCGGACCTATGCCCGAACCGTCGGGCTTGGGGGTGAAGGACGGCGTGTCGTGAAGAACAGCCTAAAGATATTTCATACTTCGGCGGGGGATTGCCCCGCCGTTGTCGTTTGTTGCGGTCGCGGCGTTCTCTTCGGCGATGCGCTAGACAATTTCGATGCTCGCACCGACCTCGATACCCGCGATGCCCGCGCTGGTCTCGATGCCCGCGCTGGTCTCGATGCCCGCGCTGGTCTCGATGCCCGCACTGGTCTCGATGCCCGCACTGGTCTCGATGCGCGAAACGACCTCGATGTCCGCGCCGTCTCTGGCGCCACCGCCTCGCGCGCATTTTCGTGCAGGTTCACGACCGTCTGCCCCACAAGCGTCCGCTCCTCTTTTTTCGGGTGTTCGCCTGCCCCCCCCCTCCGGGCCGGTGCGTGAGGTATTTGCGTCGCAAACGGCCCTTCTTGTTCGTTTTCAGTCCGGTCGCTGCCGCGTTCGGATGCCTTTCGGACCCGGTTTTGTTCTTTTTAGGTATTTTCGCGTATTGATCGGTTGCGCCGAATTTGCGACTTTTGCAGACCCAAACGATTCTGTTTATGAGATTGATTTTACCAGTTTTGCTGTCGTTCGGGCTGTTTTGCGCCTCCTATGCCCAACAGCCCGATACGCTCTGCACGGCTACGGTCGGGGAGCTTTCCGCAGAGGTCGCGGCGCTCAAGGCCAAAACGTCCGCATGGGACAAGGTGCTGGCCGCCCTGCCTGCGATTTCGGGATACCTCCAGACCGGCTACGAATGGAGCGATAACTCGTCCTCCTTCTTTATCAAGCGCGTGCGCCTGAGCCTGTCGGGCAACATCGCTCCCAAACTCGACTACCGCGTTCAGATCGAATTCGCGTCGCCGAAGATCGTGGACGCATATTTGTGTTACCGGCCGTTCGACGAGCTGAATCTCCAGCTGGGCGAATACAAACTGCCCTTTTCGATCGAGAATACCGAATACGTGCCGCTCAGGTACGAGTTTATCGAGTACCCGTTGTCGTTGTGCAAGCTGATGGGCTTCAACGATCTCTGCGGACTTTCGGCCACGGGGCGCGACATGGGAGCGCAGCTTTTCGGCGGATTTTTCCGCCGCGACGGATACAGCATCCTGAATTACAACATCGGCGTCTTCAACGGCGAGGGGCTGAACGTCAGGGACAAGAACAAGAGCAAGGACATCGTGGCACGCCTGACGCTGAAACCCGCCGCCGGATTGCAGCTGGCCGGGTCGTACTATTGGGGCGAATACGGCGCGGATTACCTCAAGCGCGTCCGTTACGGGGCCGGAGCCTGCTACGACCGCGGTCCGGTCGTCGTGCGCGGCGAATATATCTGCGGCACGACGGGCGACCTCGACAGCGAAGGCTGGTACGCCGTGGCCGGGTGGCGCGTGACGAAGACGCTGCTGCCTGCCGTGCGCTACGATACCTTCCTCGAAAACACCGCCCGCAGTTCGAGCCGCCAGACCAACTACACGGCGGCCCTTACGTGGCAGCCGGTGAAGTACCTGCGCTGCCAGCTGAACTATACCTACGAAGATTACGCTGCCCGCGACGTCTCCGGCCGCAATGTGGTTGCGCTGATGCTTTCCGGCATATTCTAATACTGAAAAACCGAACGCCTTATGAAAAAATGGATGGAACAATTCCGGGTCGAGGACTGGGTGGTAGTCTGGGTGAGCATACCCCTGCTGGCGCTTGCGGCGATCGTGCCCGCCGGACTTCCCAAGGTTCCCGCGACGCTGCTCGGCGGCGCCGCATGGAGCAATATCGCCTACCTCTTCGCCGTCGTGCTGGCGGTGCTTTACGTCGGGTGTCTTCTGTTGCGCCGCCCGCTCAGGGGCCTGCTGCCGTCGCTCGCGGTGGTTTTCGCCGTCTCCCTGCTGGCGCAGATCGTGGCCAAGATTCCCGCCGTCTCCTATTACGGCTTCGAGTCGGTTTTCTTCTCGGTGCTCTTCGGTCTGGTGATCCGCAACGTGTGGCGGGTCCCGGAGTGGATGAAACCCGCGATTCAGGGCGAATTCTACATCAAGATCGGCGTCGTATGTCTCGGTGCCACGATCCTTTTCAGCGACGTGATGAAGTCGGGCGTCTTCGGTCTGGCGCAGGCCTGTCTGGTGGTCGCCGTCGTGTGGTTCTTCGCCTATTGGGTGTCGCGCCGCATGAAGGTTGACGAGCGTACGGCGATGGTCCTTTCGAGCGGCGTCTCGATCTGCGGCGTTTCGGCGTGTATCACGGCGGCCCGCGTGGCGGGCGGCGACGACCGGAAACTCTCCTACATCGTTTCGCTGGTGCTGATCGTCGTGGTGCCGATGATCTACCTGATGCCGTGGCTCGCAAATACGATTCTGCCCCTGATTTTCGACGATCCCCATGTCCTGTCTCTTATACACATCTGACGCTGC
>ERZ1694968.357-NODE-357-length-23845-cov-10.722867_pt1 | contig 23845 bp, 30 predicted proteins | sample MGYA00581610_ERZ1694968 | MGnify/ENA primary metagenome ERZ1694968 (study PRJEB42213, sample SAMN07424363) | human gut metagenome | biome: ENVO:00009003; feature: ENVO:2100002; material: ENVO:00002003 | host: Homo sapiens | place: USA | collected 2014 ... | reverse complement strand
CGTCGGCAGCGTCAGATGTGTATAAGAGACAGCAATTGGTACCGCCAATTACTCACCGTTTATAAAAGCTGCGTCACAATATTCTACATCAATTTCTTTTGGGATCTTTTTCCGTTGTTCCTCAGATAAATATTCCAAATCCATGCAATTAGTTCCTATCATTATCTATTTCTCCCTTCATTTCAAGGATCAATACTATTATCAATAATTTTTAAATAAACTCTATTTTAAATTTCATTCCCATTCCAGCAGCTAATCTTTGAAGTGTTTTAATTGATGGATTTGCATTACCTTTTTCTATTTTGCTTATATCTGCTTGAGCTATACCTGTTCTTTTTGATAATTCAATTTGAGTAAATCCAGATTTTTTCCTTGCATCTATCAGAGCCTGGATAATTGTAAATCCGGGCTCTAATGCATCAAATTCTTCTTTTATTTCAGGTTTTTTCAATTCTTCTTTTAAAAAATCTCTAAATTTTCTAGCCATATATTATCCCTCCTCTCTACTAAGATATTCAGCTCGAAATTTTTGCGCACGATCAATTTCAGATTTCGGTGTTTTATCGGTCTTTTTTACAAATCCATTAGTGAGGACAATCTGGCGACCTTTTGCAAAGAAAAATAAAACACGAGTTATATCAGATGAAACCTTTGCACGCAGTTCAAATATGCCGTCGCCAATGGCTTTGGAGTACGGTTCTCTTAAATTATGTCCATTATTTTCCAGCAGCTCTATTGTTCTAAGCATTTTAGCTTCCATCGGTGCATCCAGTCCTTTTAAAAACTCTTCGACCGGACAACTCCCATCCTCCTTCTCATAAAAAACAACTTCAAATCCCTGCATTCCTTCACTGCCTTCCTTTATAGGTTATATCCTATATTTATTATAATGGATATAACCTATAATGTCAAATAAAAACGCTCCAAAAGGAGCGTTTTTTTACTTTTCAAGTATTCGTTTTATTTTTCTATAGCAATCACGTAAATCCCGTTCTACAGTTTTACGTGATATTCCCATCTTTTCGCCAATTTCATAAACCAGCAGATCATCAATAAATCTTAATTCAAGTATTTCTATTTGTCTAGGTGTCAGCTTTACTTTATTGATTACTTCCCAAAATTCATTTTTGGTCGGTATATCTTCAAGCGTCTTCCTTATCCGCAAACATGACGGTTCCATAACACCACCAGCCTTAATACTGATAAGTCAACCACATCCCAAATTGATTGTCTTTCCAGTCATATTCTCCACGAAGGCCTATATACTTATTATTAACAATACGTTTACTTACCCCATAACTAATGCCCCTGATATATTTCTCTACGTCCATCTTCATCCCAATTTCCCGCAGGGCCTCTGGAGCGGATGTTTTTAATGATTTCTGTGTTTGCTGCAGCAAGTCTTCCTGATTCTTCAACAAGGCTTGCTGCTCGCTCAACTGCTTCTGCAGCAGTTCTTTCTGCAGTTTGGCTTCGGTCGATGCTTGTTCCGATATTTTCAACTGTTGCCTGGCTGTCTCTAATTCCGTCGTTAATTGTTTGCTGATTTCCAATAGCCTGTTGGAGTTTTGCTCCAACGTTGCCAGTTCCGTTTCCGTTATTATATATGCAGCCTCCTGATTTATCGGCTCTTCCGCCCAACAAATTCCAGGCACTAACACAAACAGTACAAAAAACAATAATATAAATAAAATATTTACTATAACGAATTTGTTGTTCTTCATTAGGCATAATCACCTTACCTCTTAATCTATACGATACTGTTTTAATAGCATCATTAAATAAAATCATACATCCAGCGGCAGGTGCGTCCTGCGCCATTGCTCTGCGCAAGTGCCCTTACCACCAGAAATTGTATGCCGCCCAGCGATAAGCACGACAGGTCGCGTACGATACCTGTCCCTATGTCGCTGTAAAAACCAAAGAGTTAACTTTGGTAATTGTTAAAATATTACTGCTTTCAAAATAAATCCCAACACTGCTCCGACAGCAATTCCAAATATAAATCCATTTCTGAAAAACTCTCTGTCCTTATAATTGAAATATCTATCGCAAAATGCTTTAATAATTTCTCTCATTTTCTCTTAACTCCTTTACCATCTTGATGTATAGCCTCGGGTATCAACATGAATCCAGTTCCCGTAATATCCGATGCCTAACTGATCCTCTATTCCCCATGCTTTAGCTGCCGCAATGACCGTGTCTGCCAATGCAGTATCAGTATCGTCCTGCCCTGAAATATGGATGTCAGCTGCACAGCCACGAGTATGGTAACTGCCTACTTCACCGCCACAAGCAGCATTTACTCCATCAGCTACTGTTCTGAAGCCTGATTTAAAGTTGGTGCCATACTCTTCATGGTAGCTGGTAGTGTTGATAACCCAATTAGGGTTCCAATCTCTCAGCATATCAAAAATGCGAAATAAGTTAGCAGTCTTTTCATCATTTGTACATAGTCGACCATTTTCGTCCCATGCATACTCATTCCTACTACGTCGCCAGCAATCCCACTCTGTCACGCTCCAATGCTTACTTACATATAATGGGTTATCCATTCTGATCATCTTCTTTCAATTTTTCTATAGCCATACATAACGCTTTATCTTTTCGCCAGTCAGCGCCATATCTCACCCGGCGAGGATCTAAACAGTTGCGTATAGCTTCCAATACCTGTATTGCTTCATCTGTCGTTAAAATCATTACGCGGCCTTCTTTCAGGTTGTTTTTCATCTTCGTCAGCTATACCATTGCCGTCTTTGTCCACTGTCCCCTTCCTCAACAGGCATAGTGCTGTTATAAACGGCGCTCCTACCATAATTACAATAATCTCCCTTAACTCTGCCAATCCCGCCTTATACAGCCAAAAAGTAAAATATACCCAAGTGCCGATATACATCAATATCGTCCCCAGCAGCAGACCTATTGCCGTATAAGTCAGCCATAAATTACCGGTAGTTCTTTTTAGTTTAGGCAGTTTATCCAAGCCCGACTGTAATAGCTTTTTGATTTTTTCAATCATTTGTACACCACCCCTAGTAGCATTAATAAAGTAGATATTGCCCACGCCGCAAAGCCAAGGCCACCGCTAAACAGCGATCTACTTTTTTCTAAAATAGATACCCTCGTTTCCAGTTTTTCTATCTGCTCAAACTTCATATCACAGACCTTTTCTTTTTCTGATAGTAAAACCTCTACCCTGGCATTTTGCTGACTAAGTTGATCTAATTTATCAAAAAGCCTCCTAATCGTTTCATCTGCCATATCAATGCACCGCCTAATCTAATATAATAGCGTCCAAATCCTCTTTGCTTAACGCTTCCTCTACCTGTGCCTGTTTAACCCAACCATTCTGTTTACAAGTGCCTCTGTGAAGACCTAGATCAACATTCCACTGCAATAACTGTTCTTTTGTTAAAAAATATACCTGCTTAATATTTGCATTTTCTGGATATCCTCTCATTTGGTATCCATTGGGGAAATTTTCGTTAAACTTTTCAGGCGAAAGATAGATTGTGTTGAGATCGCTAGAAACTGTGTTTTGTGTATCTCTGTCGCTATCATACCTCACAGGCTTACCGGTGCATTGAGAAATAAAACCGCCAGTAATTTTATCTGCTGTCCATGCATCAACAAGTTTAAGCTTTTGGGCTTTTAATTCTTCTAACGTAAGTTCTGGTTCCGGCTCCGGATCAGGCATTTTTTCCAGTTCCCATGTCTTCCCATTAAATTTTATAATGTGTCCATCTGCGCTTGATGGTGGCTCAATAGTTGTTGCGTGCGGTGGTATAAGCCACACTTCTTTCCCTTGCAGTTCTGTTTCAAGCGGGTCTAAAAACGCTTCTGACATTGCACTATAATATCCGTTCTCGTCATAATAATATAATTTCATCTTTGTTCTCCCCTTAATATTTAATGCAGTAAATTACAGTCATAGCAGGCGGCTGCACAGTAGTACTTGCACCGTAAATTCTATTGCTACGAGAAGCATCAAAACTGGTAGATACTGCATATTCATCTTCGTTATCATTCCAACCATCGTATCTGTTAGTATTGTTACTTCCTACAAACGCACCACTAATACTAGATTTAAATGCTGAAATATTACCAGTAATATTAGGCAGCCCAGCTTCGTAGTAAGTTCCGGCACCTATGCCGCCCTCTAGGAATCTAGCTACAGTATTAGGCAAATTAAATGTAGTACTACCATCGCCAGCACCGTAATATGTACCGATTTTATTAAATAGATTAACATAAGTAGTTCTGTTAACTGCTGCACCATTGCAGTGCATATATCCTTCCGGCACCCCTGTATATGCCACGGCGATTATTGTTCCCACAGGATTTGAACTTGATACTTTTTCCCAACTACCCCAATTACCGTTATAATAAGTTCTGATGTAAATATCAGGGGAAGACAGTTGACTGTTTGTAAACACTTGTTTTATGATATTATCCGTCATAACGGTAACGTCTAAGTAAAACGCAAATTTATTAATAGGAATATTTATTATTGTTTTAGCTGTCTCGCTAGAGAGACAACAGTATCTGCCCATTGTTTTGTAATTATTTACGTCACTATTACTGGGTATAACAACAAGCTTTGGCAGTTGGCTCATCGGCAAATTGCCGTCAACCAAATCTGCTTTATCTTCCAACTTAGCGTCGGTCTCTGTTTTGGTGTAAGAAACTATAACGTTTGTAAGCATCGTAAACGTAACGCTGCCATCACTCACAGTTGCCTCAACCGTTTCAGACCATTCCGGTTCAGTCGTTCCCGTAACACCAACCGACGTCACTTTTGCAACAGTGTTCGCCGGCATGTTCGGTGATCTGATTATCTGGCCCAGTTTCATTTCTTTTCCCGGCTGCCAAAGACCATCAACCAGACATTCTAAGATAGTATTATTGTTTTTCATCAATTCCTGCAGGTCAGCCTGCGTCGTCGGCGTTGTTTCGCCACTACCACTGGCGTAAGTAAAGTATTTTGCAACGCCTTTTATAAACTTTGGTACTTCCACTTTAAATCAGCTCCTTTTCAAATCCCTGCCATGTTACATCAACCACGCCTGCGACAGGGTTATTATTTATATCCAGCAGTTTTATTCTGCACGGATTGCGGCTGATAATAGCCGTTCTTATTATTACAGCACCGGCGGTGCTGTCCTGTACGGCATCAATCCTTACTGCCGTTGTATAGTAATGCGGTGTTTTGATATCCAGCGTCACGCCGTCCTCGGGTACATTAAGGTTTTCAAAATGCTCCTCTCTGTCCGGAACATCAATAAACATATCCATAGTTTTTATTACTGTTTCTTCGGCAACGTTCTCCTGCGCCGAAGCCCTTACTTGAATTGTGTCTCCTGCTCTTACCAAAACTTTACCGGTATAAGGTTTATAGATCGTAGTATCATCCAACCACGCAGGATATTGAGGTTTTTCCCAAGCCGACGCTTCCGGTATGCTCCACACAGGTTTATCACCAACTTTTCTGTGTTCAATGGCTGCCGGCCCATCAATTTCATACTGCAGCCAAAACTGTCCGCTGGCAGGTGCTATTGCCTGATAAATAAAGTTAAAAGAGCTATAACGTTCCTGCCATGCCGCCAGTGTCGGTGCTGTCCACGCCTGCACGTTTGAGTTTTGCCAATAATAAACATTCTGCTGGGCGTGCAGTTGTCCATCTGTCCGGACCACGCCGTTATGCACTGTATGCGACCAGTTATCAGCCGTGATATCTACTTTATAAAGCACATTCTCTTCCAGCAGATCGCCAAGGTTCAATATGGCGTAAGTGGGCATATAACTCTCCTGCCCAGCATTATCCACCGCCTTGATCATTACCGTATGCACACCCTGACGCAAAGCCTTTGTTTCAAATGGTTGCAGCGTTACAAGTCCCGTATGCAGATCTGTCGCTTTCTCCCATGTCGGATAGCTGCCCTGAATATATTTCAGTTTAAATCCTGCGACATCATTAGGATTTGGATAATTATAAGTCCACCAAAACCGCCGGGTACCGTCATTGAGTTGATCATGGTCAATCAGCAAAACATTAGGCGGTAGCAAATCAACAGTAGCCGCTGGAATAGAGATCACTGTGCCTGTAGAAGTCGACAATCCCAACACCGTAACTACCTTTACCAGATAATCCAGTCCTGGCGTTGTTTCTGTTTCAAAGCTTGTCGATGTTGTATCTCCGGCGACAGTCCATGTGGTCCCGCCATTCGAAGAAAGCTGCACGCTGAACTTTGTCGCAGTCGCCCCATCAGGAAGCCGCCATGACAGAAACATCCTGCTGTGTCGCGTTTTCATAGGATCGCAATACAGAACCTGATTACCCTGCAGATTGATGACATTTACAGCTACGTCCCGATCTGCCGTGCTGTAATCTATTTCAGGGATGTCATAGTTTTCACTATAGACATTTTCGTTGTAGATTATAGCTTCGATCTGCCGCCGCAGATCACCGTCCCTGTTGATAGATTGAATAATAACCGGTACGGTACCGATACTTTCTTCGGCAATATCAAAAATATCCCCAACTGCAGGCGGCTCTGCCACACTTTGCAAATCGACGATCAACTGCGTATAATCAGCATTAACTGTGATTTGCAAAATATTGATCTTATAAATATTGTCAGTTTCACTAGATCGATACTGAAACCGATACACCTTTGCCGGATCATAGTCCTCCATAAAGGCGCCGCAGGTTATATTCGGACCTTCTACTGCAATAATGCGTCCGCTAGTACCGTATTTGGTAACGTCATGACTGATATATACCAAATCGCCAACTGTACAAGCTATGGCGTCAATGTCAGCCTTCCATTTATAAGTACGTGTCAGATATTGATTGCAGTACAGCTGGAATTTGCCTTCACGATAGGCCTGCTCATAGCTGGTAATACCGTCAAACGATACCTGCGTAGTATTATCATAGGCATCCGGATCGTCATAACTCTTGCCGTAAACTACCAGCGTATCGCGTTCATAGTTTTTCTGTTTATTGGTAAAGGTTATCTCCAAAGCGTTCGCCCTGTCCGATAACTGCATGAAATTTTCTTCAAAAGTACCCTGAATGATATTACCCATCCCAAACATCTGTGTTGGCTGTTTCGGCCCGTTCCAAATACATCCAAACTTCGTACCAAAGCACAATACCAACCCGCGCCCAATAGGCGCTATTTTTTCATTTACCATATTCAATAAACGTCCGGTAGTATTGATCTCGATGTTGATCTCCAATTTATATTCTGTGCAGAACTCTGCCCATTCAGCAAATTTGTCATACATCATCAACTCTGCTTTGGCGCCTCTCACTTCAAATTCAAGCTCTCCGGTGTAAATATTTGTCAGCTGTGACGCCTGGTGAATAAAGTCATAAGCGGCCCACGCCGGGTTATTGGCTGGCCTTTCTTCATAGGCTTTTGCATATGGATTCCATACCCAAACATTAGCTCGTTCTTTCATAAAGGTTAAAGTTGGCGTACCATTTAACTGGCTGGTCGCTAAAGCTTTAATCCCGATCAGTGCCATATCAGGATAAACGAAGTCATCATAGACAATACCTTCTACCATAGTCCACCAGCACTTTACCCCATCGCGGGTGCTTGTCGTTGATGCCGACCGGCCTACAACTCTTACCCGCACATCGTATTCTCCGGCAGCAAGGTTATCGATGCGGAAGCTGCGACGCACAGCCGTTGATTGTGCTGCTGTTACACGTCCATTTTTAGATACTCCAATATTGGTGCTATAGCCATTACCTTTAGCCTGCATTGTTTGTTTATCAAACCGGAACGGACCAACGTCAATATTGCCAGTTGATCCTTGAGGAAATGATCCTGAATACCAACCTTTACCACCAAAAAAACTATTTCTGGCGCTTGGTTTACCTACGCGAATACTCCATACTTTACTGGTATACCCATCACTGTCTTCCTGCGTCGTTTTGTATATTCTGATCTTCCAGTTTCCTAATTCTGCCGAACCGTCTAATAAAACAGCGTTGACAGGATTTGAGGTTATAAGAGCATAACCGCTGACAATAGGCTTCCATTCGCCGCTGCCGCGCAAGGCATAATCTGCCGCCAAATCAACCCATGCATTAACCAGGTTGCCGTCGTCATCAGCATGATATAGTCCCTGGCTGAATTCGATATCAATAATTATGCCCTGTGTAGCGCTTCCGGTAACAACATCTTGCCGCCACTCACCTTCAAGTTCATAGCCAAGACTTTTTGTAGACCTGATATCGTTGAAATTGTCGATGATCGCCTGATCATTGATTCCCGGTCGTATATCCAGTTTCACGCCCTCATAATTGCCGATATCGTTATCATTTAACTTCACTTCTGTTATTTCCAGCGGTCCACTGCCAGCAGCGATCAGCCAATTCAAATACTGGTCGTTATTATCATTGTCGACAAATTTAGCTATGCTCTGTCCACCGCTTTTGACCTTGCCATATGTAAGCTGCTCTGGATTGTTCTGCCCTTCCATAGTCTGGATACCGTTCCAGCTGTAAGTCGCCTCACTGCCTTCGGTATTGTATTTTCCTACGTCCACTTTACCGGCAAACATTTTTGATACCAGACTGCCGCCTAGAAACATAACCGCTGCTGCCGCAAGATAACCACCTACCGCGGCCCATCCAGAAGCTGCTGCAAGGCCTCCCCAAAATGATCCGCCTGCCGCCAAACCACCAACGCCAAAAGATACTACTGACAGCGCCACGGCAGCGATCAAACCCAAAACACTTTTGCCGCCTTTGCCAACTACAGGCGACATCACTATAAAATCACCCGCTTTAACTGCGCTGCTAAAGTCTTCGACAACATAACTGTTGACAGTTACTCTAAAGCCGTCACTGCCGGCATAGATCGCCTCATAAGCACTTATACAGTCCTGCAGTGTTTTATATTCATCAGGTGCCAGCAGATGTACTTCCCTGTTTTCATCAGGCTGGAACGGATTGCGGACAATGACTACTCTGATCTTGTCATTCATACCGCTTTCACTCCTTCCCGATGTACTCATAATAGCCGTGGATTATTTTGCGCCAAGCCGGGCTGTTGATATCGTCTACACAAACACCGATATTCTCCCTAATATGCAAAAACTTATTACCGCCGATATAAACGCCAGTATGGTTGATAACGCTTCTGGTTACGCCAAAAGATATAGTCACGATACAAGGTACTTTGGGAACTTCCAGCCGGCGCCATATGCTCGCCCGCTCCTCTTCCCCGCGAACGATCGCGTTTATTTTTTTGCAGTCGTTATAATCTGCGTCAAATTCCGGCAGTTCTATTCCTTCACGCCTGAAAACTTCCTGCACCAGTCCATAACAGTCAACGCCTGTTTTAATATCGCGCCCATGTGATTTAAATGGTGCGCCGATCAAGTCTGCATACTCTATCATACGTATACCCCTTTCTGGTCTATACCAGGATACCCGCCAAATCTGGCGCTATTCTTACGCTCACGGCAGGCGGTTAACGTATGATCACATTCCGGCAGATCAGATGTCGCTGCGCAGCGCAATCCTTTATATTTAAAATTGCAGTTATTCTTCATAAAGCGCCCTACCGGACGCCTGGAATTGATGTAGTAATCAACAGATAACGTCAGCGTAATAAACTTATCGTTGACTACTGCTTTCTGTACCTTGAATTCCTCTTCCAGTACCGGATCTTCATCTATAGCAGAAGTATTGATTACCATCAGCTTCACAATACCGCCGATAGCCCCTTCGCCCTCCTCCATGTACCACGTAGCTGCCCTGGAAGTATTATCGATCGACAACTCAAAAGATGGTATGCTTCCGGTAGTATCTTCCGATATCGTCGGCGGTTCCAACGGGAAAGCAATATAGGTGTTGCCACGATAAGCAATATCCTCATTATTGCGGGCCACTCTGATCGGTTCCAGCCCCTCTATTTTGGTGTCAAGTTCCAGTAACAAAATCCAGCAGCTGTCACTTGATAACTTATTTTTCAATTCTTTTATGACTGCTGATATCTGTAACACTTCATACCTCCTGCAGCGTCATCTCAGCACTGTAATAGTCTGTATATTTCAGATTACCGCTGAATTTTGTGCAGCGCACCGTATAGGTTATACCTGTATGAGGATTTGTCCATTCAAAAGCTACCGCTGCAAAATAAACCTTTTTCTGCACAAAGTCTTTCAACTTCTGATATTCATCCGTATATAATGAATTCCACGTCAAGCCAAATGTCATACGGCTTTTAGTGAATCGCCGCCGCGCCTGCGTCGTTCCATCTTCAAAGGTTGACATAATGGAATTGTCCTCAGGATCTTCCTTGATTGGATACGACGGCGCCGGAATATCCGGGAAAATAACATTTGCCATGCTCTCAGCTCCTTACGGCGTTCCCAAAGCGCCCCTTAAAATATTCTGCGTTCCCATATAATTTGTCGTCACCGCTTCCAGCAGTACCGATACTACATAGTTCTTGCCATCAAAGGTAGTATTTTGCTCGGATGCCTTTAATTGCGTACCGCTCTTATTTTCCAGCTGCACAATAATTTTTGTTGTTCCACCTGCCGCACTCCCGCTTAAAGCAGCTCTGGTCTGATCTGCGGTATAAACGCGTCCCGGGGTTTTCAGATCAAGTAATTCCGGTCCTTCTTCTCCGACAAGCGCCCAACCACGACCAGTATAGCCTCCTTGTGCAAATTTTCCCATAAAAGAGCCGCCTGCATAACTTGTTCCGCCAACGCTAAATTTGGAAGGATTATTAAGAATCCCGCCAAGATCAAATCCGCCACCGCCGCCCATGCCGAATATACTCATGATGGAATTCATTACCAGCCCCTGCATGATAACTTTCAACATCGTGTTCATAATGCTGTTGGCTAAATCTTTGAACAGGCTGTCTGCCATTTCTGAAAAAGACTTTTGCTCCGTGATCATATTCTGCCCAAAATTAGTCATCGTACTTAGTATGTCATCAAAGCCGCCTTTGATAGTCTCAAACTGATTGAACTGCTTATTTTTGATGTATTCCAGGGCATTGTCCCAAGACGCTTTCAGGTCGGTCGCCTGTGCTTCCTGCAGTGCCTGATTGGCCGCTGCAAATTCCTGCCGCAGCCGCAGCTTTTCCTGTTCAGTCAGATTAGTAGCCGCAAGCTCTTCCTGCAGCTTCTCCTTGTAACGTTCCAGCTCCAAAGCCCGCATTTCGTTGATCACACTGATATGCCTGGTTTGTGCATCTTCCTCTGACTGCAGGTTATCCATCCGCAGTTTATGCTGTTCGGTTACCCAGTCACGGTCATTCTGCTCTGATTTTAATTTTTTATATAAATCTATCTGAGCCTGAACATTTTTTATCGCTTCACTATCAACGCCGGCCACCTTCGCATTTTCGATGGTAGAATTCATTTTTTCCAGCTCTGCCGTCAGCGAAGCTGTAGCCACGTCTAAAGTTGTACCAGTCTGTTCGACTATTTTGGTTTTTAAATCCTTTGAAAGCTCATTAACCTTGCCTTGCCATTTTGTTAGTTCCTTAAGCGCTTTTTCGGCCTGTTTCTCGGCTTCCGACTTGCCGCCTTTGGCCTTTTTACCAGCATCCTCACTGCCACCGCCGAAGCTATTCAAAGCCAATCGCGAAGCTTCTTCTACGGATCTTCTGGCATCGTCAATTTCTTTCTGTTTATCCAAGGCAGCTTGTTCAGCCATAAAACGTTTAGTTGCTTCCTGACGTTTTTTTGTTCTGGGATTAATACCTGTGTAGCGGTTATTTAATTCTTCTGCATCCAAATCATTGATGCCAGCATAAACAGCAACCGTTGTGCCGCCAACTGCTGCACCAATCGCCGCTGCACCTGTACCAACAATACCGGCAGTAGAAAGTAAGCCAGCCGCAGCACCCATTGTAGCTACTTCCTTGTAGGCAAGTGCCAATTTTCCCAACATACTTATGAGCGGGCTTATGGCCATAGCAGCGAAACCTACGTTAACTGCAGTATTGGCAAACTGCTTAGCCAGTTCTTTGGTATCATCTTTCAGTATATCTGTACTGTCTGCCAGAATATCTATAGTAATGCCCAGCCCGGTCAGCGTTCCGCCTGCTGTCAGTGCGTAATTTTGCAGCTTTTGCAGTTTCTTACCATGATCCAGCGCCGCATTCGCCGCCAGAATATGCTTTTCCTGAGTATCAAGTATCTGTCTTGCTAAATCCAACTGCCCTTTAGCAGCCACTTTTGCCGCCTGTAACTGCATTTGCCCGGCTTTTTCGGCCGATAATCCCAAGTTTTGATAATGCTGCGCTGCCATTTTTAGCTCAATGGCAAGAACAGAATTATTATTTCTTATGGCTTTGGTAAAAGCCTCTTCAACAACTTTTGTTTGCCTTTTTGCCGCCTGTTTTTGACGCTCAGTCTGGTTGATCAACGCCGCAGCATTCTCTGCCGCCTGTATCTCCTGCTGATATGCACCCTGCGCCGCTATTTTGTTGGCGTTCCAATAGCCGCTGACCTTCTGCACCGCCGTTCCAAGCAACGTCTGCGCCTGATACGCATTGTTTGTTTGAGTTACAACATTGCCGAGATCAAGAACTATACCACCCAGCTTCCACGCTGCAAAGCCTTTAACGATCAGTTCGGTATTATCTGCCAAAACTCCGGCAGCCGTCCCTGCTGTTTCAAGTGCCGGGCCTATAACCGTCCAGCCTGCACTGCCCACCTTTTCCAAACCTCTGGCAGCATTTACAACATGGCTGCTGAAAGCGCTTACATTCTTGATCAGGTCCTCGTCAAGTTTAAAGGTCTGCTGATCCAAAAACAGATTGGCGACCTTACCCAGAAGCTCTTTGTAATAGCTGTAGATTTCGGCCGTTCCGTCTGCCGCAGTGCGGGTATATCCTTCCTTGATCTGATCCAGCAAGCCGGCCATAGTTTTAGGCGTAGCCAGTGCTGCTGCTTTAAAGCCCTCCATGCGTTTCATTAAGAACGCATACAAACCTTCGCTGCTTGCTTTAGCAGCTTTGATGTCGGCGTCAGTCAACCCCAAAGATACCGCCAGTGTGCTTGACTGCGGACGAATACCGCCCTGCACCAGGTCACGCAGTTCCTGTACGATCTGATTTCTGGGCAAGCCCAAAGACTTTACTGCATTGACACCGATAGTCGTAAATTCTTTCAGCTGTTCAATGTCCATGCCGGCAGCAAGACCAGGACCTAAAAGCGCCCTGAATGCCTCAATCAAATCTTCACTTGTTGCCGCCGTTCGCAGGGCCGCATCGTTCAGATCGTGTAAAATGCCGCCGGAGATTCGCATCGCCGTATTCCATTCCAGCGTTTTACCGTCCAACTTCGTCATTGACTGCAGAATACCGCTGATACCGATCTGATTGGTTTCCATGTTTTTGGCAAATTCATACGGTGCCTTGATCAGGTTCCCTACTGCTTCTGACACACCATACAGTCCGGTCAGCGCCGCCGTCAGTCCTGCTGCCTGCGTCGTTACGCCTTTAAAAATACTGGAGGTAGACGAAGCAGCCCGATTCAGTCCGGTTAAGTTTTTCTGCGCCGTTAATAGCCCGGCGCTCATGCCGTCAGTCAGAGATATTTTTACTCTGGTTTCCGCTACATTTTTTGCCACTTCACTTACCTTCCTTCCTCAGGCTGTTTTCTATCTCTAAATCTTCCAGTTTTTGTAACTTCTGCATCATCAGAGCCGATACGCGAAAACCGTACTTATTCAGAATGTAATCTGCATCCTGCCAGCTAATGCCAAGCAGAATAGCCCCGGTCATACCGATCACATAACGTCTGCAGTTACGGATCGCATACCATGCAGCATACGCCTCACGATTACCTGCCATCAGTTCCGGCGCACGATAGGCACAAGTATTGCAGTCAAGCGTTTGCTTTACTTTTTGGATTTTACGGCAGTCTCTGCAGTATCCAGCCCGTTCGCGCTGCCAGACGACAAGGGCTTCAAGTTTTTTATTTCTTCCTCGCGTACATGGGTCGTCAGTTCTTTGGTACGTGTGTAGATCTCCACGATCTCGCCCGGCGTAAAGTCGCTGACTTTGACTTTATAAACCGTTTCCAGTACCCATGGCGCCATTTTTTGCAGAACTTTTCTTCCTGATATTTGGGGTTCTTTGTCAAGCAATTCTTCTACAAGGTCATCATGCATGGCGTTTTCTTCCCATGTCATACTTCTGCATTCAATCATTGTCTTAATAGCCATTGTGGTTAAGCTCCCTTCGTGTACGCTGCTGTTTTATTGATAAGTGTAACTATGACGCTGCTGTTTTGGTCATTACTCTTATAAAAAGCGTTGTAATCCAACTGCTGGCTGATACCTGTAGGTCCGTCGATAGGAGGTGTATTCCGTGCCAGCTTCATTTCCGGATACAGGAACGACAATTTAAAGTCGCCTGTTTCAAAAATTAATTCAGCGCTGATTGTTGTACTGTCTTCCGCATATTCAATGAATTTGCTGTCGGTAAAGAATGCCGTCATACTGCCGCTCAGCTCCAATATGCCTTCATTCAATGCCGTTCGGAATCCTTTGCCGCCAATAGCATAAGTATCTCCGTCTAGATTGAAATTCATATTCATGGACACTTCCGTACATACTGCCGCCAATTCATCATTAAGCTTAAAAGACGCCATAAAATTATTGAATCTATCCATTACCGGAGTTTTAGGCGTCGTGCTGATCGTCGCTTTGTTGATAGTTTCATTGGCGCCCATCATATCGATATTAGCCACCAGTTCGCCGTCGCCGCCGGTTGTTATTTCCAGTGTGCTTACCTTACAGCCATTGTATTTCGTATAGACGCCGATATCAGGAAAAGCTTTTTCCATAATCAAAGACGGCTGTCGTTTCGACGGTTTAAAAACGTGCTTATAAGTTCCTTCTACAGTACCATCTTCCGTTGTCGGCTCACCAAACGCCGCCGTCAGCCACCAACCGAAAGACGTAGCATCCACAGGCACTACTACCTGCCCTGCCACATCAATATTACCGTAAATAGGCTCGACCGGATCACGTCTGCCGGTAATCGTTCCCGGAGCGGTGCTGTTCTGGCTGGCTGTCAATGCGTTAGAATTGAACGGCAGCAAAATAGCCCTGCTGCTCAAATCTGCCGGATCTTTACCGAAAGCGTCCTCAAACGCCATTAAACTTTGGGTATATACGCCCTGCTGTTGTTCTCCAATTGCCATTGCTCTCACATCCTTTATTCTTTGTGCTAAATTCAGCGATATTTTACCGCATTTTGTCGTGTTTTAACCGTTGTTTTTAGTATGTAGATTAAAAATCAATCATGCCCAGCGGCCCCAAGATTTGCTGAAATTCCCACTCGCAATGGACCATACCTGTCCAAAGTAAGCCTGCCTGATCAGCTTCGCCGGTGAAAATTGCGGAAAATACCTCAGGTGGTATTTTCTTGTTCTGGTAGGCGTTCAGCTCGCTTTGAATGATTTGCATGATATCAGAAACATTTTTATAGCTTTTTAAAACTAAAACGCCTTCTTCTGTTTCCAGATACGAATCACTGACGCTGCCGGGAACGCCGATAGCAATATCGACCTGATAATGGACCTTCTTAGTCAGTCCTTCTGTCTTGCCAGCGTTATAAAACATAATATAAGGAGCTGTCTCCAAGTCCGGTATCTCATTGACATTACGATATTCAACCACCGTCGTTATGCTTTTGCCAAATTCCTGTTGGCAGTAAGCTTCAAGTTCTGCCGATGATTTTAAATGTACCGCTAGTTTACGGCTCATTTCCACCATGTTAATCTGCTGCTGCATTTAAGCCACTGTAAACCGTATATTTACGGCCCTTTCCTACATTTTTAACAAACCCGCCGTTATCCATGTATTCCTGTACCCTTTGCGTGATATAAACAGGTATTTTATCTCGGATATCCATGTATTTCGGTTCAATAAACGGTCGCTCTGGTGTCACCAGCTTTGTCGTCGTTGCCCGCAGATGGATGCCTCGCTTATGAAATAACCGGCGTAAACCCGGCGTTACCTGTTTAGTTACGCCTTCCTCCTGCACGTTGCCTTCAAACGCCGCTGTCCTGCTGGTCCAGCCAACATTGACGCTACTATCTGCCGAATTATAGGCATAGCCTAAAGCATTTTTCAAACGTCCATACCATACGCCAGGCGCAGTCCTCGATAATTTTCGCCTGTCTTGCAGCATCCAACGCTGCGGCCAACTTTGCCCTGTAAATTTGCCGCGCACCGCTTCTTTCAGCTCGTTCTGCACCATATAACCGGTACTTTTCAGTACAGAGCTTATGAAACGCGGATTATTCTTTAGCCAACGCTGCACCACAGGGCTGATACCATCTTCGAGATCGATTTTGAAATACATTATTTTTCAAACCCCCTCGCAAAACCTTTGGTATTTTTCGAAGCTCCAAAGGTAACTGTCTTGCCGATAGTGTCCTGCGCTATCTGTTTATTGACATACCATGTCCCACCTTTATGGATAATCTGGTCGCCAGTTTTAATCTCCTGTGCATCTTCTTCCAACAAAGTAAAAGAAGCCTCGTCACTGACTACATCATTGACGGTAATACCACGAAAGAAATTTTTGCGCACGACCGGCGTTCCGATACTGACAATCGCTTTGATTTCCCTGTCCTTGTAAAATACTGTTTCTGACAGAACGCTGCCAAAGATAGATTTTTTAATAACATCTGCAATGCTGCTCATAATTCACCTTGTGAAAAAGGCGGACTAAGCCGCCTTTTCCTTTTAACCGATTTTGACCTGCACTTTATCTGCGCTGGTCAGTGCCGTTTCCCACACAATGCCGGCTTCAAGATAAGCGGTCGGATTGGATCCTGCGCCGTCATTAGCATCCACAGTTACCTTCTTGGCAGCCGTATCCCAATAGACTTTTTTCCCTTGCTGCAATTCTGTAGAAGTATCCTTGGGCAGCAGAAAAACACCTGTCATATAAACAGCGATCACATCATTCTTTTTGGCTGTGCTGGCCGCTACACCAAGCGCGTCGTTAATAACAACAACTTCGCCACGTTCCACGTCAGCAGTGCATGTATAATCAAGATTTTCACCTTTACGTTTAAACATTTCTTTTCCCTCCCTTATTTGCCGGCGTTTTTAACCAGGCCGCGTGTATCCAGTACGTTGATTGCAAAATCATGGTACATTCTAAAATTAATGCCCAGATTATTAAAGTCAGTACCAGTTTCAATGATTGGCGCTGCATTACCATTCAAATAACAAACCTCGATCGTATCTACCATCCCTTTGGTAGCTACCAGATAATAAGCAGTTTCACCGCTCAATTCATCCAGCGTGGCGTCAACGATCAGTTCAAGATTACTGCGGGTTCTGTTTGCTGGATTGCTTACGCCGCTGTTTTTGCCTTCCGGATCTGCTGTAGACGTCAGCAGCTGTTCAGCCACCGTTTCCAATGCTGCCGGAATGATCAGATACTTAGGCACAATATTCAGTACGGTATTATTGCCCAGCTTCTGCTTACGCATCAGCTTTTTAGCTTCACCCAAAGACTTGACCGACAGTGCCGCCGCGGTACCAAGATTACCCTTGGCAGAGCTGTAATTATTGGCATCTATAAGCGCTTTATAGGCCAAATGATTTTTATAACGTTCCATAGATGTTCTCAGCAGCTTCGGGATTTTCACCAAGACATCAAGATCGTCATTGATCATCATTTCGCGGGTAAAATTAGTAGCGTCACCATAGGTCGCCAACTGTACGCCTACGGATTCATCCAGCAATTCACTGTAACTGAATTCGCCGCCCTCAGGAATTTTAACCGGTGCCATAGCGTCATAAATGCGGTAACGCTTGGCAATTTTAAAATCAGTATTGCTGCCGGTCTGGGTCCATGCTCCATAGGTCGTCGCAACCTCGTTGTAACCGCTGGACAGGCTCTTATGCGCCAGGTTATCAGCAATAGCAGACAATGCGCTGGTAGTAGTCAGCGCTCTAGCAAACAGTTCACGATCAGTCATGCGACCTATGCCGGTTTCACCAGCATCCTGCAGCGTCATTCTTGCCACATCAGCAAAGCGGCAGTTGCGGAACTCATCAGCACCATCTGCCGGCTTCTCCAAGATGCCGCCATGGCGCAGGAACAAACCGTCAACGATAGCTGTGCGTTTTTTATCGGCTTCATCCTGAGTAACTGTTACTTTAGGCGGAGCGGTAGGTTTCATCCGCTCTTTCAAAATTGCCAAAGCCCGTTCATTTGCCTTTTCCATGGTGCAGTCCTCATCTTTGAGCATTGCCTCCATATCCTTTTCTTCGATTTTCAATTCACGGCACAATGCGCGAATATTACTTTGACGCTGGTTCTCTGCTGCACGGATCTCCGCTGCCAGCGCTGCTTTTTCTTCTGGTGTCATTTCCTTTTCCTCACCTTCGTTAATATTTTCTTCATGTTTTGGGGCATCTGTCCCTGTACTGCCTGCAGGCGTTGGTTCCTGCGGTTCAGTTTCATCTCCCAGATCACGGAAGCCGTCAGGATTGTACAATCTGCTGCGGCCAACTCCTACGGCCGAATCTGCTGGGATAGAAACAATACTGATTTCAAAAACTTCCCACTTATCAGCGATCAGCGCCGGCCCCTCGATACCGTCCGTACTGATTTCATCACGTTCGATAATACTGTAATTTTGGATGTTGTACCCTACCGATACACCGCGCAGGCTGCCGCTTTCCACTTTTTTCAGAATACGCTCAGAAAGCTCATCATCATCAAAAGTAATGTCGGCATACGCCTTGCTGCCTTCGGTCCAGATTTTATCCACCCTTGCAATAACCTTATCTCTGTCGTGATTAAACAGTACCGGCATCACGCCTGCACTGAAACGCTCAGTGTTCATGTTACTGTCGCTGACCCGCAGTATCTCTTTACCGTACCAGTAATCTTGTACCGGCGTTTCTGATGCGAACGACAGCCGTGCTGTACGCGCTGAAGCATCAAAATTAGTCAGAGTCGCCGCCCTCATCCTTGGGGCTTGAGCCGCCTGCTGCCGGGTCAGTGTCTTGCTTTGACTTGGCATTTTTATCCTCTCCTTTCACAATCAATCCGAGTTCTTCCATCATTTTCTGCTCGGCTGCCAGCTGTTCCAGCTCTTCCTTCCAATCCTTACCCTCACTGGCTGCAAGGGCTTTGCGGGTGAGCGTCTTTGATTCAATGCCGATCTTTTTGGCGTTGGCCTCTTTCAGAGGATCAATCCACGGCATTCCCTGTGGAATAAACTCATGTTCCAGATATTCTTCCAGCCTTTCCCAAAAATCAGGATACTTTTTGGCGTCTATCATACCTGTTTGATAACCTGCTTTGATTACTTCTTCATAAAGCTTGCTCAGTACATGCTCAATCAAAGACATCTGCATATCAAGATAGGTTTTTTCGTCTTCCAACAGATTCTGCCGGGCAGAGGAATAATTGACCTCACTCACATCCCTACTGGCACTTTCATGTGACAATCCCTGTCCTGCCGCCGCCAGCCGCTGCTGCGTAGTTGTGAAATCCTTGGTCTCAGCCGCCGCCCCTGTTGGTACGACACTGGTAGCATCCTGACCCGGCTGCAGATATAGAATATCGCCGCCGGTAAACCCCTGTATTTTCTGGTCTTCAGGTATAGGTTCGCCCATTTTTTCAAGCAAGCCCTGTACCTTGCGACCAATACCTCCGGCAATGCCGTCAGGGAATTTCTGGGTAATTACCAGCGCCAGTGACGCAGCTATTTTATGAGCAAAACTCACTGTGTCCAGATAATCGTCAGTGTCGCGTATCCTTGGTAGTGTCCGCGCTAGTCGGGATATCTCCCTGTATTCAGTAGGACGCCGCCGCTGCCAGAAATAAATAATCCTGTCCGCTTCTACCCTTGTTACCTTATAGTCACTAAAACCGTTAGGATCAGTTTCTTTCAGGTAATACGCTACCGGACGGTTATACTGGTCAAGCTCGATACCGTTACAGATAACATTGCCGTTGTCCGCTTCCATGCGGCCCATGGCATCAATATCATCAACTTCCCGTATCTGCACTTTGAAAGGATATTTTTTATCCTGCACATACGTTTTGACAATAACTATCCCGCCATCTACCTGCGTTCGCTGAGTGATCATGTTCAGCATCTCACGCAGCGACTGCTGCCCTGTCAAGTCGCAGTTTTCAGGCTTTGACCAGTGCCGCCAAAGTTTTTCAGCGGCTTTGTTAAAGGTATCATCCTCTGTCCTGGCCTGCAGGTTAAAGCCACGACCAACTACATTGCGCTGATAGGCAAGCAGGATACCGTTGGCAATATCGCTGTTGCGTTCAGCATCTCTAGCCCTGGCCCTCATCCTGTCTCTTGACACTTTATTGATACTCTCGCCAGTACCGATCATCGGCTGCCAGTTAGCACGGCTGGCGTTCTGGTCTCCCGCCTTGTAACCGCCTAAAGCACGCCGATACTGCATTCGCTCCCATGCTTTTTGCGGAGCAAAAAATGCTATCGTACGATCGATAATATTCAAATCATTTCCCATGGTAGGATTTCTGGCATTATTTGACATTTCTTATCATTCCTTATCCTAAAAAAATTCCGCGGACTATTCCGCCGCTACCACCGCCGCCATTTTCCAGCGCCAGCCTTTCTTCAAGCCTTGCACGCTCGCTGCGCAGTTCTGCCAGACTGGCATGTTCAACTTCTGCGGTCGGTGTTTTTATCCGCTGGCCTGTCGTCAGAATAGCATTGATTGCTGCGTCAATGGCGTCCAGCTGTTCTTTAATCGTTGCCATGTTTTCCCTCCTATTCTTCCGGCAATTCTTCCAGAAGCGAAACGTGACTGAGATCTGCCGCCAAAAAAGCATATACTTCGCAGTCCCACCAGTGGTTCTGCTTGGCCGAAGTTTTTTTGACCCACGTTTCAGTCTGTCTGCTGCCTTTAGTCGTTACTACTCTGTGTTCAGCCGTCAAATGCTCCGCGTAAACAAGCTCCGTGTCCTTATTCAGCATCCATGCACCTATGCCAATAGGCCTGTGCAGTCTCGATGCGATTATATTTTTGTACTGGTCTGTATCAACGATATACAAAAGCGACGGCCTGAGGCCTTTTATTTTGGGTTCTATATTCGCCGGACGGTATTTACCTACCATTGGCGTACTGGACCCTTTGCAGGGAATCGCTACGCCGTGACGAGCATTACAGTATTCGTAAACTTCGTCCGTCCTGTAACCAGAATCGACGCAATAGGCGTTGACCTGCCACCGCAGCTCTCCCTCTTCATCCGCCCAGAATTTATCCATAACGGCTTCCAGCTCTTCCCATGTCCGGGCCATACCGTAAGCTATATTCTGGCTTGTAAGCTTTGCGCCCCATGCGCGAATAGTCCAGTAAAAATAATCCTTTTGTACGTCTACGCCAGCAGTCAACAGTTGGGCCCATGCAGGTACAACATGAGCTGGTATCTCTGTACGCTGTTCCAAAACGCTGCCGATATCCATGTTGGCAGAAAGATTTTCCCACGGTTCGCCCAGCCACGAGTTAATAAAGTTCATCAAATCAGCAGGGTCGTCTTTGGATCTCTGGAATTCTGCCGCCACCTGTCCAAACGTTATCCATGGGCTGTAAATAGAATTGATGGAGTAAGCTATTCTTTTCGGCTTACCCTTGCATTCATTCTGCGCCACCCATTTGCCGCGCCGCAGCATCTCCGGTTTGTGGTGATCTTTGATGATTCCATGACATTCACAGCACTCGTAATGTGTCTGATACTCGACTACTGTCGCATGTTCTTTACTATCAAACTTTACACCGTCCCAAGTCAGCGGCTGCATATGCCCGCAATGCGGACAGGGTACATTATATTTATATCTAACGTCAGCTTCGTTGTAGGCTTTGGTGATATTGCCTTCTTTGATCGTCGGCGTAGAGATCAGAACTAATTTCATCATGCCCGGCCAGTTTTTTGATCGTTCACGCGCTAGCTTGATTGGGTTTGCTTCCCTGCCTGCCCAGCGTGGGTATTTATCAACTTCGTCCATGATGATGTATGGTATGGACAAACTCGCCAGTTTTGATGGCGAATTTGCCGTTGTCAACTTACAGAACCCGCCCCGAAATTTCAAAAATCCGTCACGGCTAGCATTTTCGTCAAATTTGCCTTTAAAGCAGCTACAGCTATTAAGCATTACCTGCAGACGTTCTTCTGAAAATTCCTTGTAGGTTTCCTCGTCCGGCATAACGTACAAAAGCCTGTGCGGTCGCTGATCTATGGTATAACCCAGCATATTAAGGGCACTTTCGGTGCCGCTAGTTTGTGATGCCTTGATAAAATCAATTTCTTCGATGCTTTCATCAGCAAAGGCGTCCATAATGTCACGCATATATGGCACAAACTCTGTCGACCAAAGCCCAGGCTTTGAAGTAGATCCTACTGGAAGTACCCTGTTATGGTCAGCCCATTCAGAAACGCTCATTCTTTCCGGTGGTTTCAACTTGGCAAAAGCTTTTTTGCCGATATCTTCAAGTGCATTCTGCCACTTTTCTATTTGCTCATCGTTTATAAAACTTAGATTCTGATAGACGGTCAAGTCCTGTTTCGATTTCATAATTGACTATTCTCCGTACATCGTGCATGATTTCCGGATACTGAGCATGAAGCTCAGTAAAAACCTTTTCGCCTATCCGGAGCAGGCCTGATCTGGCATTTGCAAAACACGCTGTCATTTCTTCTTCCACCATTTCCAGCGGTACGAGGCGTTCCATCATACGTTCCAGCCGCATTTCCTCAATGTCCGCCTTAACTTCTTTCAGCCTGGCGTCTGCGTTGAGCTTTTTAGCTTCGTTAGTCGTGCCACCATCAGTTCGCCCGAATCCAGCAGACTTTATGCGCCACTCGATCAGCACCGCCAAATCCCACCAACCACGTTTATATTGCGGCGCTCCGCGAGCTGTCCATGTCGACAAAGTTCGATCACTGATTCCAAAGATTTTGCATACCTGGCTGCTCCTGACGATCAATTTATCATCGGCCGTTATTTGCAAATATGACGGAATGGCTTTTCTCCGAAGTCTGCTTGGTCGTTTTTCTTCGCTTTTTTGTGCTTTTTGTAACACTTTTTCGGAGCCGTCTTTTTTTATGCCATTAATTGTTAAGTTTTTGTTTCCATCGTTCTGTTTTTCTTTCATTTGCAACCTCGAAATTTCGAAGTAAAATTTTTTATTTTTTTAGAGACAGACGCCGCGCGCTCTCCGACCTTCGTGGCGCACCCCCTCTGGGAAGTACCTTTGTCCATTCGTGCGGTTCGTTGCTGGCTGCTGGTGCTCTGCCCTGCGTGTGTCTGCACCTGGTACAGCTCTCTATATATAACCATATACCGAGCAGACAGTAAGCGGTAGCCCCCAAAAGTCTCGAAATTGTCTACGAAAAGAAAAAAGCAGAAGCTTGTAAGCTTCTGCTTGAATATAGAAAGGGCGCTTGCATTGAGCAAGTGCCCTTTACTGTTTAACTATTTACTTTTTGTCTTCTCTATGTCGTCTATGGTTAGGCGTATAACTGTGCCGTCTTTGGCCGTGATTGATATCTTAGCCTCGCATTTATCACATATCTTTATCAAGTCATCAATCCGCTTAACACCTTTATACATGCGATTAGATGCAGAATTGTAAGAGACCCCCAGCGCTTCAGACAAATCTACCCCCTTTACTCCTGATAATTCCATTAGTGCTCTTAATTTATCAGTTACGCTCATAATCTCACCGCCTTTCTTTTATTTTAATCGTTTCAGCTTTTTTTGTCAACATTCTAAGCAAATTTTAACCTATTTTTATTAAAAAGTATTGACT